>Ga0209444_10000475_pt1 | contig 21895 bp, 21 predicted proteins | sample LauGreFaBDMM15DN_2_FD_188215 | JGI IMG/M metagenome (GOLD analysis project Ga0209444, IMG submission 188215) | Freshwater lake microbial communities from Lake Michigan, USA - Fa13.BD.MM15.DN (SPAdes) (version 2) | ecosystem: Environmental > Aquatic > Freshwater > Lake | place: Lake Michigan... | reverse complement strand
CTGTACTTATCAGCAATATTGTAGGGGCCATGTGGGGCATTGGTAGGCAAATAACAGAAAAATGGTTTGTTTTTATTCGCCTTGATAAATTTCAAAGCTTCTGAGAACCACACATCTGTACAGTAACCTTTATATTTTTGAGGTTTGCCATTATGAAAATAAGTATCATCAAAATAATCATTTTCCCAATAATCAGGTTGTTGCCCAACACCGCCACCACCATGAATTAATACTTCATCGAAGCCACGGTCTTGTGGTCGGAAAGGGTAGTTGTCTCCCAAATGCCACTTGCCGAAAATACCTGTTTTATAACCCGCTGTTTTCATTTTTTCTGCGAGTGTTGTTTCCCCTTCACGCAATATTTCACGCCCATTGACCGTGTGCCAGACACCCACTTTGTTGCAATATTTTCCAGTCATCAAACCTGATCGACTGGGCGCACAGGTTGTGCCAACGTGAAAATTAGTAAAGCGTACGCTTTCAGAGTGAAGTTTATCTAAATTGGGTGTTTTAATCCATGGGTTTCCATGGCAAGCCAAATCACCATAACCTTGGTCATCAGTGAGAATGAAAATCACATTGGGCTTTTGAGCTACTAAGGCTGACAAAGGCAAAACAAATAGCCAGCATAAAGCTATTGCAAATTGTATTTTATTCACAGTGCATATTTTAAATTATATTTTAACAATTAAACATATTCTCAGTTTTTAATAGCAGAACATGTTAAATATAAACGCATCATTGGTCAATTGTTTGTTTACTTTTCCGCCAAGTTGCATTGGGCTGAAAATCTTTTCTAACATCCGCAACCGTGAGAGATCCAACCAATGAAACTATTTTCATAATATAGCTGATTAATTAAAGTATAATTTCTTTCCCGTCATTCTTCTGAGGAGCACCTTGCGTGCTTCGGCCATCTTGAATGTATTTCAACATCAATGTTTTTAACTCAGCAACAACAGCAGGATGTTCGGCATATAGATTCCTCATCTCTCCTGGATCAGACTTTAGGTTATACAGTTGATATGGAGGGAGCGACTTGTAATTGGTTTCGTTGGCTTTAGGGGAGCTCCATCCTCCTGAACCTGCAGAGAATAATAACTTCCAATCTCCTTTTCGAATGGCGAAGGCACCATCTATCGAGTGATGAACCGTAGCTTCCCGAATAGATGGCTGTGGGTTTGTATTCAGCAACAAGGGCATCAGGTTGTAGCTATCTTCTCCCTCGTTGTCTTTAAGCGTATAACCCGTTATATTAGCAAAAGTGGCCATAAAGTCGTTCAGGGAAATGGTTTGATCCACTTGGTGTGGTTTAATTTTTGCGGGCCATCTCACCACGCAGGGGATTCGATGTCCACCATCAAATAAATCAGCCTTGTGTCCTCTAAAGGTATAACTTGGATTATGACCCTTTGCTTTCAACTCACCAAAATTCGCAGAAGGACTGCATCCATTGTCTGAGGTAAATACGACAATCGTATTCTCACTAATTCCAGCTTGATCAATAGCAGTCAGAACCCTTCCTAACATCGCATCAACCATTAGTACAAAATCGCCGTAGTCATTTAATCCCGATTTGCCTAGAAATTCGGCACCTGGCAGGATAGGGGTATGAGGAGCTGTTAATGGGAGATAGAGAAAAAAGGGAGCCTTGCTCTTTGACTTTTCCGCTATGTAGTTCTCTGCATGACGTATGATATTGGGAAGTGTTTGTTCATGATCAAAATCAGCTGCTGTTGGTCCTTTTCGCCAAACTTTCATCCCTCCATTTTGGGTTATTCGATTGGGAAGAGCCGTAGGTTTATCGTTCTCTACATAAACATATGGATCCATGTCTAGTGATCCAGCTATACCATAGAAATAATCAAATCCCAAGGTTGTTGGACCATTCTTGATTGGCATGGCATAATTGATGCTGTCTTTTCCCTTTTCAATGTTATCCCACGACCATCCTAAGTGCCATTTTCCGATGCAAGCTGTCTGGTATTTTTTTTCCTTTAAGAAGGCAGCCATGGTCTTTCTTTCCTCTGGAATGAGCGCTTTGCTGTATCCCATTAAAACACCACTTTTCAAGGTAGAACGCCAATTGTAACGCCCAGTAAGTATTCCATATCGCGTAGGTGTGCAAACAGCTGAACTTGAATGGGCATCGGTAAAAGAGACCCCCTGACTGACAAGTCTATCGATATTAGTCGTTTTGATTTTTGAATTTGCATTCATTGCCGACACATCGCCATAACCCAAATCGTCAGCAAGAATGAAAATAATATTGGGTTTCTTACCCTCCTGAGAAATTGCAGGCATGCAAGCCATGGTAACCCCCAATAGGGATAAAAAAGTATACGGCAGGAAGTTCTTGTTCATAATGTGCAATTTTTCATCTTATACGTATATCTTGGTATCCTTTGAGCATGATAAATGTTTTCACATCTCTACATGGAAGAGTGATGGTGAAGTGAAATCTAGACAGATAAACCCAGTTTTTTATATTTATTTTCACGCCAGCATTGCATCATAAGTTACAGAATTTCAATTAATTATCTTTTTGTTCTTTGGACTAACGTGTTTCATTTGCTCTTGTAATGCTGTAAAGTGAAACTACCAGTTGATACACTTTATCAGCATTCGCTCTTGAACACTTTAATGACGCAACCTTAGTGAAAACATATTCCAATCAAAGGATTGCCCATCAAAACTGCCTGGAACCTGGTTTGGCACCGTAAAAAAAGGCTTTCTCCTGTTGCAACTGTCTTTAAGTAATATATTGAACAACGCAAGAAGGATATGATTCATGCAAACTTTAACTAGATTCAAGGGTTATTATCCGCATAGCGCTTAATTTTTCTACTGCGCTATGATTGTATATCTTTGTGAAACTGTTAGCGTATGAATGAATTAAAGGCAGGCTGGGTTGGTATTACAATAGACCGGTTCATCGATGCAGCCCTTGAAGAAGACCTGGGAGCAGGAGACCTCACGAGTTTGTGTACCATTGCAACAGGGCAAAATGGTACAGCTTTGTGCTATATCAAGGAAGACTGTACCATAGCAGGAATCGAATTGGCTGAAAAGATTTGTGCCAGGGTTGATTCATCCCTAAAGGTATCCTTCACCGTTAAAGATGGGGACAGCATAACATCCATTGCCTGCATCGGTGAGATAACAGGCTCAATACATTCCATTTTACAACTTGAGCGCCTCTTGCTCAACTGCATGCAGCGCATGAGTGCTATTGCCACCAAAACCCGCAGGTTGGTAGATCTTGTGGCTCCTTTTGGGGTACAGCTTCTGGATACCCGTAAAACAACCCCTAATTTCAGGGTTTGCGAAAAATGGGCCGTTCATATTGGAGGGGGAGTGAACCACCGGTTTGGTTTGTATGACCAGATGCTCATCAAGGACAACCATGTTCAGGCAGCTGGAGGCATCCGAAATGCCATTCAGTTGTGTTTGAAGTATAGGCAACAGCACAATATCCAGGTGCCATTGATTGTTGAGGTCAAAAATGTAGAGGAGTTCATCATTGCCAAGGAATATAAAGAGATTGATAGGATTTTGATTGATAATTTCAAGCCTGATCAGATCCATCCGTTGATAGCACTCAATGATACAAAAAAAACAATCGAAGCATCTGGGGGCATCAATGCATCCAACATGATGGAATATGCACAAACCGGTATCGATTTTATTTCAATGGGGGATTTAACACACCATGTTGAATCTGTTGATATTTCTTTAAAAATTAAGTAAGATGTTGTTTGAAAACGAGATAGCACGTGTGGGATATTTGAGCAGGTCTGTTCCTGTTGGAATTGATTTGAAAGAGGCAATCCTCAAAATGAAAAATGAAAAGAATGCTGTCATTCTTGCGCATTATTATGTGAGTGAAGACATACAGTCCATCGCAGATTTTGTGGGGGATAGTTTAGCGCTTGCACAGGCCTCTAAAAAACAATCGGCTGACATCATTGTTTTTTGTGGCGTTCACTTCATGGCAGAAACAGCTAAAATTCTGAATCCCATGGCCAAAGTCCTGCTCCCAGACCTGAACGCAGGTTGCTCATTGGCAGATTCTGCGCCAGAAGCAGAATTTATGGCATTCAAAGCCCAATATCCCGATGCCATCGTGGTAAGTTATATCAACTGCAGTTCTGAGATCAAGGCCTTGAGTGATTATATCTGCACTTCTTCTAATGCCATTGAAGTGGTCAATGCCATTCCAAAAGACAAACGCATCATTTTTGCTCCTGACAAAAACTTGGGCATGTATGTGCAGCAGGTTACTGGCAGGGACCTGATTCTTTGGGATGGAGCGTGTATCGTGCATGAGAACATTTCATTGGACAAGCTGCAAGGTTTGATGGAGAAGCATCCCGATGCTTCATTGATTGCCCACCCTGAGTGCCTTCCTGCGTTGCTTGAGAAGGCCAGCTTTATAGGTTCTACCAAAGCCTTGTTGGAACATGTGCAGGTTTCCCCCTTGACAAAATTTATTGTGGCAACAGAAGCTGGGATACTCTACCAGATGCGAAAAGCCGTTCCTGACAAGTTGATTATTCCTGCGCCGGCATTGGAGTCCAATTCCTGCGCCTGTTCTGAATGTCCTTATATGAAAATGAATACCTTAGAAAAATTGTACAATACCTTGTATTACGAACTGCCTGAAATCAATGTCAATGAAAAAACACAGGCAGGAGCGTTAAAGGCATTGAACAACATGCTTTCCATTTAAGATGATACATCCCCATTTTGATATTGTCATTGTCGGTTCTGGGATTGCAGGGTTGTCAACCTTTCTTTATCTGTCTGAATCGGAAGCATTTAAAGCACGAGAAATTTCCATCTGCCTTATTGCAAAATCAACAGTAGAAACCACCAACACAGCCTGGGCCCAAGGGGGAATTGCAGCCGTGCATGCCATGGGTGATGATTTTGAAAAGCATATTGGAGATACGATGGTTGCCGGAGCATACCTTAATGACATAGGCATTGTTAGGAAGGTGGTTGAGGCTGGGCCTGCTTTGTTAAATGACCTGATAAGGTGGGGTACTTGTTTTGATAAAAATGCCACCAATGATTATGATTTGGCCAAAGAGGGTGGGCACAGTGAGGCCAGAATTTGGCATGCTGAAGATCAGACAGGGCATGCCATTCAGTCTGCACTAATGCAGCATCTATCCGATTCAACAAATGCTAAAGTCCAAGAAAACACTTTATTGGTTGATGTGATTAGGGATACCAATGGGCTGTTTCACCTGCATTTGTTTGATGAATTAAATAATATTTTTTTCGAAACAACCACTTCAAAACTGGTATTGGCCACTGGTGGAACAGGAATGTTGTACAGCAAAACAACCAATCAGCAAATTGCCACCGGCGATGGTATATTGATTGCTGAAAAATTGGGGGCAACCATTGAAAACCTTTCTTATGTTCAGTTTCATCCAACAGGGTTGTTTCATGATGGAAATATTTCTTTCCTGGTATCTGAAGCGCTCAGGGGTGCTGGTGCAGTATTGCGGAATCAACAGGGTGAGGCATTCATGCGTCAATATGACAAAAGGCTGGACCTTGCACCAAGGGATATTGTCTCAAGGGCAATCATTACTGAAATGGGTAAAAATGGAGAGGCATTCGTTTTGTTGGATGCCACCCATCTTTCAACAGAACTAATCGAACAGCATTTTCCGGCCATCAAAGCGCATTGCAAAACCTTGCTCAATATCGATATCACCAATGAGATGATTCCGGTAGTTCCTATACAGCATTATTCCTGCGGAGGGGTCAAGGTAGATGCGTTTGGTGAAACAACTGTCTCAGGGCTCTATGCGATAGGAGAGGTTGCCTCAACAGGATTGCATGGCGCCAATCGCCTTGCTTCCAATTCCTTGCTGGAGGCCATAGCTTTTGCAAAATTTGCTACTGAAAAACTCTTGGATCTTCCTGATGCCCAACAAGCAGTTCCAGTAAGTTTCAAAAAGGAGTGTTTGGATATTGACAGGAATCAAATACAACAATTGTTGAGCCAGCATGCAGGAATAATCAAAAATACAAAAGGGTTGAAAGCGGCCTTGTCTGAACTTCAAAAGGTCAAATCAAATGCGATTGCCGTTGCGTTCAATCCCTATGACCACACGTCAGGGGTCTTGCTGGAAGTGGGTATCATGCTCATTGAGGATGCACTGAAGCAGGAAAAGAACAGGGGAGTATTTTACAATGCAGACTTAGTGAATGACTTTGTGCTTTAACAGGATATCTTCTCCTATGGTCATGGATTCCAGGAATTGAAGCCTCACTGCATTGTCCATTGTTTGGTTTTGGCTGCTGTTGAACTGATTGATGGCAGCATTGTCCATGAGTATGCGCGGACATATAAATGTATACACTTCATCTACCGCTTTTGCATGCATCATGGCAGCATTCAATGCGCCGCCTGCTTCAATCAATACCTGGCACATATTTCTTGTGAGCAGTTCCTTGTGAAGCATTTCCAGGTCAAACAATCCATCTTGCACAGGGATCGTAATGATTTCAACATGGGGTAGTTCCGTTGTTATTCCGGTTTTGTCTGTGACCAGGTAAATGAAGGATTTATTTCTTTTGTAAAAGATTGAATGTTGATGGTTTTCTTTTTTCAACAGATCAAGGTTTCTGTCAAAAACGATCAGGTTTAATTCTTGTTCAGGTTGATCCTTGATCCGGATGTTCATGGTTGCATCGTCCCGAATAATCGTCTTTGCAGTGGTCAGGATGGCATCTGCTGCTGTTCTCAGGAATTGGTGAACATGGTTACGGCTTTCCTCATTCGAAATCCATTGGCTGTTGCCTGAATGGTCTGCAATCTTTCCATTCAGGGTTATGGCTGATTTGAGGACATATTTGGGTCTTTTTAGGGTTTGGTTGATGTTGAAGGTGTCGTTCAGGGCTACCACGGCAGGGGTAACAATTGTCTCTACAATGACGCCGTTTTCTTGTAAAATCTTTGCCCCAGAGACAAGAGGGTTGGGGTCCATAGACCCTATGACAACCCTTGGAATCCTGTGCTGGATGATCAGATCGGTGCAGGGAGGTGTTTTGCCGGTATGGGAACAGGGTTCAAGGGTAACATAGAGCGTGCAAGTCTCCAATTTTGCCCCATGGTCAAGGGCTTGGTGAATGGCCATCACCTCCGCATGTGCTTCCCCAGCTTGTTGGTGAAACCCTTCTCCCACAATTTCACCATTTTCAGAAACAACAACTGCGCCCACAAAGGGATTGGGCCTGATGGCTTTGGGATTTGCCTGTCTGGCCAATAAAAATGCCCTTTGCAAGTACTGTTCTGCTGTCATTTAGGATTATCTTTGCCCCTCAAATTTACCTACAAAAGACCATATGTTTACCGGAATCGTGGCCAGCGCTTTTATTGAAGCAATCAACAGGGAAGAGAATGGATGGATTCTGCAGGTTGCAGCACCCCAGATTGCGCCAAAGGTCCAACTGGGTGATAGTGTAGCCATTGACGGTGCTTGTTTGTCTGTTTATAATGTAGAGGGAACGGTTTTGTGGTTTTATGTATCTCCAGAGAGCATTGACAAAACAATCATACGCTTCTATACCCAAGGCACCAAGGTGAATATTGAGTTGCCCATGCAGCCAACAGGTTATCTTGGAGGGCATTATGTGCTGGGTCATGTTGATGCCACTGCAACTGTTATGAACATCATACCTGGAGATAAGGCCTGGTTTTTTACCATCAGCATACCCGAACCATTTGTAAAATACGTTGTTTATAAAGGTTCAGTTGCCATCAATGGTGTGAGCCTGACCATCAATCGGGTTGTGGATCAAAACATCGAATTGTGCATCATCCCCATCACCATCGAAAAAACCAACATGTCTCTTTTAAAGGAGAATGATATGGTGAATATCGAATTCGATATTCTGGCAAAATATACTGAGCAGCTTTTACTTAAAAGGGACAATTGATATGTTTGACGCGATAGAAGAGGCCTTGCATGAATTCAGGAATGGGAATCCCATTTTGGTGGTGGATGATGAGTCAAGAGAAAATGAGGGAGACATTGTTTTCCCTGCTGCCGCTGCAACACAGTCAACATTGAATTTTTGTGCGGTGGAGGGCAAGGGTTTGGTATGTATCGCCATTGATCTTCAAATTTCCAAACGATTGGATTTATCTCCCGTCAGATCGAACCAGAAAGATGTTTTTCATACTGCCTTTTATGACTCCATAGATGCCATTGCTGATTTTGGTATTTCAACCGGCATCTCTGCCAAAGAGCGCGCCATTACTGCAATTCACATTGCCAATCCCTTGAGCAAGCCCGATGATTTTATCAAGCCGGGTCATTTGTTTCCCGTGGTGGCCAAAGAGGGTGGCGTTTTGGTGAGAAGTGGTCATACGGAAGCGGCTGTTGATTTGTGCAGGCTGACGGGTCATGAACCTGCTGCCATCATTTGTGAAGTGATGGATGCAGCGGGAAACATGATGCGCAGGAGTGGTCTGTTTGGAATGGCCAGGGAAAAACAATTGAAGATCATCAGCATCCAGCAAATCATCGATTTCAGGATTCAAATGGAAAACCATCTGGTCTCCTTGTCAACATCAACCTTACCAACAAAGTTTGCCAATTTTGAGATGGAGGTCTTCAAAAACACATTGACGGGTACAGAACATTTGTTGATTTCTTTAAAAAACAACCAGGAAATTCCGTTGGTCAGGATCCACAGCGAATGCCTGACAGGGGATGTTTTTGGAAGTTTGCGGTGTGATTGCCAGCAGCAACTGATGTCATCCCTTGCAGAAATTGCCGCAAAGGGGCATGGGTATGTCATCTATCTGAGAGGCCATGAAGGTCGTGGCATTGGCATTGGCAATAAGGTGGCTGCATATGCCTTGCAAGAAAAAGGACACAATACCTATGACGCCAATGAAATGCTTGGCTTCCCCAAGGACAACAGGAATTTTACAGATGCTATTTGGATGTTAAAAATATTGAAGCTTGAAACATTTGAATTCATCAGCAACAATCCAGTGAAAATAGAAGCCTTGCAAGAAGCTGGATTCCAGTTTGTTGTCAAGCAATTGCCCGTCGAAGCCAATCCATACAACCAACAATACCTGGATGACAAAATAAAATTAGGAAACCATCGCTTAAAATTTTTATAGATGATCGCCATTGTAAAAGCCCAGTTCAACAGTGAAATCACAGACCTGCTTGAAGCAGGTTGTACGGGTTACCTCAAGGAACAAAATGTTCCATTTACAGTTTTTGAATGTCCTGGCGCTGTTGAAACAGTTGTCTACACAAGCAGGCTGTTGGCTACCTACAAGTATAAAGCCATCATTGTGATTGGGGCCATCATCAAAGGAGATACCGATCACTACGAGTATGTATGCCAGTATGTAACCAATGGATTCAGTCATCTTTCTGCAATGCAAGTAACACGCATCACACCCATCATATTCGGGATTCTCACCACCCAAAATGAATTGTTGGCTTATGAAAGGGCTGCGCCAGACAAGATGAACAAAGGCAAATCTTTTGCAGAGACGGCCTTGTTCATGATCAAGGCATTTAAAGATATCTCCTGGTTTTAAATTCCGGGGTCTTTCTTATTATAAAGCAATCAGAACTTCAGTGTTCTTGGAAGGTATTTTTCAATCAGCTCCGTGTAATAGGGCTTCAGTACTTTCCAATCTGGAGGTTCTGGGCATTTGGAATACAGGTCATAGGGGTTGAAGAGTTGAACCCATTTCAACATCTCCCTGTCGTGGTCATCGAGCAAATGCTCGTAAGCGCCTTCACGGTGCCAGGCATAGAAAGAATGGTAACGGAGCATGTAAAGGGCTGATTCAGGTAGATGATCTTTCATCATCTGGTAAATGTATTCGTCATGTCCCCAGCTCATGTGCACATTGCGCAAGCCGCAATTGGGCTCATAAATACCATATTTCGTGTTGTAGAGCGGGTTGTTGTAATCAGGATTTTCTTTGAAAAATTCAGGGTAGATGATCTTGTCCGAATAGGCACATCCAACAGGGAAGGTATCACCCACTACTGCCCATTGTGGTTCACCAAACAGGCAGAGCACTTTCCCCATATCATGCATCAGGCCCACCAATACCATCCAGTCAGGATGTCCATCTCTTCTGATGGCTTCAGAGGTTTGAAGCAGATGCTGGAACTGGTCAAGGTCCGTATCAGGATCAGAATCGTCTACCAGTTCATTCAAGAAATCAAATGCATCCCAGATGGGCATTTCCTTCTTGTTGAATGAAAGGTATTGCCTTCTTTTTTCCATGACAAAATCATGGGTCTGGTAGGTATGGTTCAACCTGTAAAATTCACGAACCGTATCGCGTGCAGGTTCTTCATAATTCCTGTATGATTCGGTTGCCTTTGCTGTTGCTATTTTTTCTGGATCCGGATACCTTTCCAGCAAGTCGTCTTCCCACTCATCCAGGCTTCCCAATGGATTGATTTCTTTTGTTGAGAACTGATTGTTCTGCATGGTGATTTGCTTTTATTGATTGGATTAAAGTTAAAAATTATCTTGAAGAATTCTTCAAAGGAAGTACTTAATTTCTGTCCAATCATTCATTTTTAGCGATTTTTTGCGTATTTTAAAGCCAATTAACCCAAGCCAACGATTGTCATGAATCTTCATTTTGCAGATTATCTCGTTATTCTCATCTATTTCGTTTTTGTAGTTGCCGTAGGTTTTATCATCAAGAAAAAAATCACTTCCAGCAATGATTTTCTGAACAGCAACAAGAGCATACCCCTTTGGATCACTTCGATTGCATTTATTTCTGCCAATCTTGGTGCCCAGGAGGTGCTGGGGATGGTGGCTTCAGGAGCCAAGTACGGCATCATGACGGTCCATTTTTATTGGGTGGGCGCCATCTTCGCCATGGTGTTTCTCGGTGTATTCATGATGCCATTCTACTACGGCAGCAAAGCAAGAAGTGTCCCAGAATATCTTTTTTTACGCTTTGATGAAAAGACAAGGGCATTGAATGCACTCACGTTTGCTGCCATGACCATTTTCTCTTCAGGCATTTCACTCTATGCCTTGGCCAAATTATTGGAGGTCATCCTTCATTGGAATTTTGACCTCTGCATCTGGATTGCAGCAGGCATTGTGATGGCCTATACCTTGCTGGGTGGACTCACCAGCGCAGTGTACAATGAAGTCTTGCAGTTTTTCCTGATTGTATTGGGCCTATCGCCCCTGGTAATTGTTGCATTGCAAGATGCCGGTGGATGGGATACCATCAGAACAAATCTTGATCCTCAATTGACGCATGCATGGAAGTACATGGGTAATGCGGATACCAATCCCATGGGTATCCATTTTATGTCATTGATTTTTGGATTGGGTTTTGTCATGTCCTTTGGTTATTGGTGCACAGATTTTCTTGTTGTCCAACGCGCCATGATTGCCAAAAACATGAGTGCTGCACAACGTACACCCATCATTGCTGCCATTCCTAAAATGTTCATGCCACTGATTGTTGTTCTCCCCGGTGTGATTGCCATTGCCCTGACCAAGTCGGCATTGGATTCCGGTGATTACCGGATTCCAATTGATGCCACTGGCGGATACGATTATACCATGACCCTTCCTACATTGATTGCACATTATTATCCTAGCGGTTTGTTGGGCGTAGGCATAACGGCATTGATTGCATCATTCATGAGCGGGATGGCAGGCAACGTAACGGCTTTCAATGCAGTGTTTACCTATGATATTTACCAGGCTTATTTCTTTAAAAACAAGTCTGATAAGCATTACCTGAATGTGGGCAAGCTTGTTACCTTTTTTGGTATTTTGTTTTCCATTGGCACCGCCTATATCGCGGCCAGCTTCAACAACATCAACGATTTTCTTCAACTGGTGTTCAGCTTTGTCAATGGTCCGCTTTTTGCCACCTTCCTGTTGGGCATGTTCTGGAAAAGGACTACCGGGCATGGTGCATTCTGGGGATTGGTTGCCGGAACACTTGCCGCAGCCATCACCCATGGCCTTACCATTGCTGAGGGGAAGGGCGGATGGATATCTCCCATCTATCCCATCAGCAGCGGGATGGGCCAGGCTTTCATTGTGGCTTCATTTTCCTGGATTGCCAATTTCTTTACAACAATCGCTGTGAGTCTGGTTACCAAACCCAAGCCTGACGAGGAGTTGAGAGGATTGGTATACTCGCTCACAGAAAAAGTATATGGCACTGAAAAGCGGTGGTACCTCAAGCCAGCACCTTTGGGCATCATCTTGCTGGTCATCACCATTGTATTGAACATCATTTTCTTTTAAAAAATAAACCATGTCTGAAAAATTAAATCAACTGAGTTTTATCATTGGCATTTTTTTCATTTTGGTTGCCCTTGTGTTGTTGATTGGGTATGCCACAACCACTCCACTCAAACATGGCATCAATCTGTACACAGGAATGGCCATGATGGTTTTTGGATTGGTGATGATAAAACTCAAAGCATGAGACAGAAAATGTACAACCCAGATTCATTAACAATAATAATTTAGCATATGGCAGCTCAACCATGGCGAACAGGAAAGATCATCCGCATTGAAAATGAAACGGCCTCCACCAAAAAGTTCTGGATAGAAATTCCGGAGCTTGAAAGGTTTGACTTCGTTCCGGGCCAGTTTGTAACATTGGATCTTCCCATTCACGATCAGCCCAACAAACGCTGGAGAAGTTATTCTATCGCATCAGCACCCGATGGAACCAATGTTTTTGAATTGATCATTGTCCTGATGGAAGGAGGTCTGGGAACAACCTATTTATTCAATGAAGCCGTCGTTGGTACTGCTTTTCCGGTCCGAGGCCCACAAGGTCATTTTGTCTTGACCGACCCCATTACCACAGACCTCTTCATGGTATGTACAGGAACAGGCATCGCACCCTTCCGGTCCATGATCCAGCACATCCACCACAATGATATTCCCCACAAGGATATTTACCTGGTTTATGGCACCCGAAAATGCCAAGATGCTTTGTATCTCGATGAGTTCCTTGACCTTAAGCATAAACTGCCAAAATTCCACTACTTCCCGACTTTCTCAAGGGAAGAGACTGTTGCGGAGGGGCTTTCTATTGGCTATGTGCATGGTGTCTATGAACAGCTCATGAAAGACAAAACAGAGATGCCCCATTTCTATCTCTGTGGCTGGAAAGACATGATTACAGAAGCCAGGCAACGCATTCAGGACCTGGGAGTCGATAAGAAATCAGTCCATTTCGAATTGTACGGTTAGTATATTTCAATCAACAAAACCCAAGAGATGTTACAAGTAGTAAAAAAATCATTGATAGCGTTCGCATTGTTGTTCATTTCGAATTCAATCATGGCACAAAAAAAGATCAACGACAGCTGGATAGATTGGGCCAATTTCAAAAAATATGAGGCTGACAACAATAAAGTAGAGCCGCCAATAAAAAACGAAACCCGCGTGGTTTTCATGGGCAATTCCATTTTTGAGGGCTGGATCAGGCTTCGCCCTGAATTTTTTTCTGGCAAACCTTATTTTGACAGGGGCATCAGTGGCCAAACAACTCCGCAAATGCTGTTGAGAATGTATGATGATGTAATCGCATTGCAACCAGACATCATGGTGCTCAAGGCAGGTATCAATGATATTGCAGAAAACAATGCCCCCTACAATCCTGACCATACACTGGACAACATCAAGGCCATGGCACAACTGGCAAGGTTCAACAAAATCAAGGTAATTCTTTGTTCCGTACTGCCGGCATCTGACTTCAGGTGGCGTCCAGGGCTTCAGCCCGGGGATAAGGTGATTGCACTCAATGAGGCCATCAAAAAGTTTGCCACTGAAAACAAGTTTTATTACCTGGATTTATACAGCACGGTGGTGGATGACAACAAAGGCATGAGAAAAGAGTATGCCAGTGATGGTGTTCATCCTACGGTTGAAGGATACAAAGTGATGGAGCCCTTGCTTGAAGATGCCATCAGAAAAGTGAGAAAATAATCAACGCCTTCTTCCGGTTCTGTTGATGAGCTTTGGGATGATGGTATCAAACCTTGCTTGCTGTGCCGGTGTGCAGAACTTGCGCAATTTTGTAAAATGCAGGTAAGTCCTTGAATCAGCTTCAAGGTTCTTTTGGCTGATCATCAACAGGACATGCTGTGCTGTGCTGTCATCAAGGCTTTTATCCAATTGAAGGTAAAGGCTGTCTTTGAGTTGACGGATATCACTCCACAAAGGTTTCATGTCCTTGAAATACTCTTCCTTTAAAACCTTGAAGGTATCAATTTGGCCCTGATCGAGGCCAACCTCGGCATACCAGGCAGAAACATCATTGCCTTTTCTTTTCTTTTCATTTGGCTGGCTGCCAGATTGAATGAGCAAGTACCCAAGCAAAATATTGGAGGCAACCAAAATGATTACCAGAAAAAGCATCCACCTGTATCTTGTTTGGCTCATTATGGTAGTTCGTTTGTTTCGTAAGGATTCAGGTCGTGTTGCACATATTCTGCGGCCAGTGGCTGCCCAAAATCATCCATTGTATTGTTCTTGCTGACGCTATTGGATATCAAGTAACCGTTGATGGCTATGAAAAACAGGGCGATGGTTAGCGCAAAGGCAGGACGGGTGATGAAGCGCAAAAATACCATCTCCGGCCTATTTTCTTCTTTTTTCATCCGGGCCTGTATCCTGGTGAAAAGAAAAGGTGACCCCTCTGCCCTTTGGATTCCCTCCAGGCTGTTGATGACTTCTTCTGATGTAAATTTCATTTTCATGTGTTCCTTCTTTATAGTAGATGCCTTTTTCCCCAGGATATTGCGGTCTTACCCTAAGTTATAAAAGTTTTTTAATATTTCCTTTAGGTTTGTTTTGGCCCTGTGCAGCAATGATTCAACGGCTGAAAGACTGGTTTTCATGATTTCGGCAACCTCTTGATAGCTTAATCCTTCTACCTTGTTGAGTACAAATGCAATCTGTTGATTTTCAGGCAATTCCTTGATTGCTTTGAAAAGAATGGCGGATTTTTCCCTGTTGTCCAGGGTCACGCCGGGATGATTAAAATCAGCAAGTTCAATGGTGGGTTCATTGTTTTCGCCTAAAATAGGGCTTAAAAAGCCAAATCTTTTTTTCCTTTTTTTCCTCCGAATGAACTCCAGCGCAGTGGTCACCGCTACCCGGTATACCCAGGTGGAAAGGGCAGATTCGCCCTTGAATTGGTGGATTGACTCAAAAACCTTGATGAAAACATCCTGCGTCACATCTTCAGTGTCTTCTTGGTTTTGCAGAAAACCCAGTACGGTATTGAAAACAAGTGATTGCCGGGTTTCCACCAATTCCTTGAAGGCAATGCCATCGCCCGCTTTTAACCGCAATATCAGTTCCTGCTCAACCAAAACGATTTTTTATTTGTACCGGGCTAAAGGTAATCAGAATTGATGCTGTTTTTCACCTTTAAGCCAATAATTCTATGGGTGGCAAAACCCTTATTCTTTCCTTAGATTTCCTAACTCCTAATTTTTGTTTAAGTTTGGAAAAAAAACGATATGGCTTCATTTCAATGGAAAGGTGTTTTCCCAGCCCTGCTTACTCCTTTTGATGCCAATGACAAGGTAGACCTTGCTGTGTATGAAAAAAATCTTGATACCCAAGTGGAGGCAGGAATTCATGGTATCATCATCGCTGGGTCACTTGGAGAGGCCAGTACACTCAGCCTGGATGAAAAAGAGTTGTTGGTAAGGTTTTCTGTCAAAAAACTGGCGGGTAAACTCCCTGTAATCATGAACATTGCGGAAGGCTCTACCAAAGAAGCCATTCAACAGGCCATCCTTGCTAAAGAATGGGGTGCTGATGGCATCATGTTGCTTCCTCCCATGCGCTACAAGGCAGATGACAGAGAGGTGGTGGAATTTTTCAAGGCTGTAGCGGCCAATACTGACTTGCCCATCATGATTTACAACAATCCGGTGGATTATAAGATTGATGTTACCCTTGATATGTTTCAAGAATTGTCTTTTATACCCCATATCAATGCCATCAAGGAATCTACCCGCGATGTCACCAATATTACGCGGTTAAAGAACAGGTTCGGTGACAGGTTTGCTGTACTCTGTGGTGTAGATACACTGACTGTGGAGGAACTGGCCTTGGGTGCGGATGGACTGGTAGCCGGTTTGGTGAATGCGTTTCCAAAGGAAACCGTGGTCATGTACAACCTTGTCAAAGCAGGGAAATTGGAAGAGGCCATCAAGATATACCATTGGTTCATGCCCCTGCTTGAACTGGATATTCATCCCAAATTGGTACAATATATTAAACTTGCCGCTGCCCAAACCGGTATTGGTTCTGAGCATGTGCGTGCACCACGTTTGCCACTGGTTGGTGAAGAGCGGGAAAGAATCCTCAAGGTCATCAATGATGGGATAGCTACAAGACCAATACTTTAGTCATTCACAGTATTGCCCTCAACGGTAGTACAAAATAAAATAGCAAATACAATGTTTTCAGATGCGACCATTGAACAGGTGAATGATGCCATGAAGCGATCTGGCATTGCTTTCAAATCATATTCCAAATCTTCACTTGTAGCGCGTGCAAGCCTGATGCGTGCCATTGCCATGGAGATTGAGGCATTGGGTGATGCGCTTATTGAAGTGACGATGAAAGAAACCAATCTTCCGGAAGCAAGATTGAAGGGTGAGCGGGGGAGAACCATGTACCAGTTGACCAGTTATGCTGATGCCTGTGAAAAAGGTGATTGGCTTGAAGCAAGGATCTGCACTGCCCTGCCAGACAAAGTACCTGCAAGGCCAGACATCCGGAAAATGCTGGTGCCACTGGGGCCGGTCGTGGTCTTTGGCTCAAGCAATTTTCCTTACGCCTACTCCACCGCAGGTGGAGACACTGCATCCGCGCTGGCAGCTGGTTGTACAGTGGTGGTCAAGGCACATCCTGCCCATCCGGAAACATCTGCCATGGTTGCAGGTGCCATCAGCAAGGCCATTACAAAAATGGAGCTCTCCCAAGATATTTTCATTCATCTCAACGGGGCCTCCCATTCAGTGGGAGAGGCACTCGTAAAAAATGAACATGCCAAAGCAGTTGGGTTCACTGGTTCTTTCACCGGAGGAATGGCACTGTTCAATTGGGCCAACCAACGGAAAGAGCCCATCCCCGTTTTTGCAGAAATGGGCAGTGTCAATCCGGTATTTTTATTGGAAGAAAAATTGTCATCAGATCCAGCCGGCATCGCCAAGATCTATGCAGATTCCATCAGCCTGGGTGTAGGACAGTTCTGCACCAACCCTGGAATCATCATCGGCATAGACTCTGCAGCAATGCAGGCCTTCATTTCCTTTTTGGGAGAAAAAATGGACGCCATTACCGTTGGCAAAATGCTCCATCAAGGCATTGCTGATGCATATGTCCAAAAAGCAACAACAGTGCTCCAGCATGCTGCTGTTTCAACTGTTTCCTCATCCTTGGATGCTACTGGTTTGTCTGCCCCAAGGCCCATCATTGCATCGGTATCTGCTTCCGCATTTTTGGAGAATCCATCTTTAAAGGAAGAAGTGTTTGGACCCTTTTCATTGGTAGTGGTTTGCAGCGATGTCCAAGAAATGAAGGCTGTTGCAGTGGCAATGGATGGCCAGCTCACCTCAACCATCATGGCAACGGAGAAAGAGGCGTTGGCCAACACGGAAATCATTGATCTGGTGGCAGAAAAATGTGGTAGGATCATCATGAATGGAGTTCCTACCGGGGTAGAGGTTTGTTATGCCATGCAACATGGTGGCCCTTTTCCTGCCTCCACAGATCCAAGGTTCACGTCAGTTGGGCCAGATGCCATCAAGCGGTTTGCCCGTCCCATGTCTTTCCAGAATTATCCCGATGCAATGCTGCCTGATGAATTGAAAGCCGAAAATCCATTGATGATCCATCGCATCATTGAATAAACACAATACATGAGATGCATCTTCTTTGCTTTCCTGGTTTTAACCCATTTTTCTCATGGACAAACAGCACCTGAACCTGTTCATCCTGTCCTGAACTCAGCCCTGAAAAAAATTGAAGCCTTCAACGAGCAGGAAAGAAAGCTGGACCTGGCTGCTGGTTTTCCACTGGGTTTGCATGGAGAGGCGGGAGCCAAAAGAAGGCATGATTTTTTTGTTGTGTTGGAAAAGGAAATCAGGTCGATTGATACCCGTCAATTGGGCTTTACTGACGAGATCAATGCCGCTTTGTTGCTCTACAGTTTTGAAGATGATATTTCAGCATTCAAATATGCTTCCTACCTCAATCCAATCCTTTCAGAAGGAGGATTCCATACCAATATTACGGGTATAGCAAGTGCAAGGATCAGCACCGTCAAAGATGCTGAAGTCTATATTGCCAAATTGAACGACTTGCCCCGTTACATGGAAGAACATTTCGGTTTGATGCGAAAGGGTTTAGCTGTTGGCATTGCACAACCCTATGATGTTGTAGCGCAGTTCTCCAACACCTATGAAGTACAGATTGTTACAGACCCCGAGGCTTCATCCTTCTGGAAGCCATTCGCAAAAAAACCTCTAGGGATTGCTGATCCTGCATGGCAGGAAGTTCTTCAGAAAGGACGACAGGCAATCCTTTCCAGTGCTGTTCTTGCATATAAAAATGTCAAGTCTTTTTTTGAAAACGAATATTTGGCAAAGGCCCCCAAGAAACCCGGCGCACAATTTTTTCCATCAGGATTGGCGTTTTACCAGGAAAGGGTCAAACATTTTACCACCACTGATCTGGGCTATGATGCTATCTACAATATTGGATTGAAAGAAGTGGAACGCATCAAACTGGCCATGGAAGAAGTGAAATCGCAGGTAGGCTTTCAGGGAGACATGAAGGCATTCATCCTATCGCTCAGAACAGATCCCAAATTCTATCCCACCAGTGGCGAGGCGCTCTTGAAAGAAGCCTCTTTCATCGCCAAAAAAATTGATGGTAAACTGCCCACCCTTTTCGGCAGGCTTCCCCGTCAGCCTTATGGCATTGAACCAGTACCAGCAGAAATAGCACCAACCTATACGGCAGGGCGGTATTCCCCGGCACCGATAAAAAGCACCAGGTCCGGAAACTATTGGGTCAACCTCTATAACCTGCCTTCAAGAAGCCTCTACACATTAGAGGCACTCACCTTGCATGAAGCAGTACCTGGTCATCACCTTCAAATGTCACTCACCCAAGAACTTGAAAACCTTCCCAGTTTTCGAAGGAATCTCTATGTCAATGCCTTTGGAGAAGGATGGGGATTGTATGCAGAATCTTTGGGCTATGAAATAGGTCTGTACAAAGATCCCTACAGCCGGTTTGGGCAGCTCACCTACGATATGTGGAGGGCTTGCAGGCTGGTGATTGATGTGGGTCTTCATGCCAAAGGATGGTCCCGGGATCAGGCTGTTGCTTATCTCGCAGACAATACAGCGCTATCTCTCCATGAAGTCAATACAGAAATCAACCGGTATATTGCCTGGCCCGGTCAGGCCTTGGCCTACAAAATGGGTGAGTTGAAAATCAAGGAGCTGCGCAAGCGGGCAACATCAGCGCTGGGAGATAAATTTGACATCAGGCAGTTTCACGACCTGTTGCTTTCTGAAGGAACACTCACCTTGAGGCTGATGGAAAAACTGGTCGACAGGTACATCGAAACAACCAAATAAAATCCCACGAGATAGGGGATGGAAGCATGGTATTTTTCTGCACCAAACCATCCACCTGTGCTGTAGATCAGAATGATCGCAGTGATGCATTTCACCCCCTCCCAAACAAAGGCATCTTTGTCTCTGTCCATCAATGAGGTCAGTGCATAGATGTACAGGAAGATGAAGAGTCCGTAGAGGAAAATTCCCGGGCTGCCAATCTGGGCGAGGTTTCCAAAGAGATAAGAAATGAAAAGCAGGAGAAAAACCAGTTGAACCATTGCCCAGGTTCTAAGGGCCGGACTGCTGGCTGGATCGTATTTTTCAAAAGCATACACATCCTCAATTTTTTTCAGCGGATATTTCTCCATCACGTCTGCTGGCCTCCATCCTGTTGGCATGAACCAAATCCTGGCCTTGTCCATCCAATGGTTAGTCCTCCAGGCATCAGCCACCAAACCCAACATGTGTTGAAAATTGATCTTGATAGGGTTCCATGTGGCAACAGGATGCGTGATCCCATAAACTGGAGGAATGTCTTTGCGCTCTTCCTGGAAACTGCCAAAAAGCTTGTCCCAGACAATAAAGACCTGTGCATAGTTTTTATCAATATATTCAGGATTGATCGCATGGTGAACCCTGTGGTGTGAGGGTGTTACAATGATTTTCTCTAAAATACCCATCCTGTCAATGTGTTGGGTATGGTACCAAAACTGAATAAACAGGTGAAGCGGTGCAACAATGGCAATCACATTTCCAGGTACACCCAACAAAGCCGCTGGCAAGAGAAAAAACGTGAACAATTTGAAAAAAACGGAGATGCTTTGCCTCAGGGCACAAGCCAGGTTGAACTCCTCACTGCTGTGGTGAATGATATGGGCATTCCAGAATACATTGGTGGTATGTTGAATCCTGTGTATCCAATATCCTGAAAAATCAAGAGCAATAAAGGCAATCAGGTATACAGCCAGGCCTTCTTCAATCCTGGTGATGGCAAAATGCTTGACCATCCAGCCATAACTGATGATGGCCACACTGAGGCCCAGTACATCTTTGGTAACATTGGTGATGCCTGAGGCAAGCGATGAAACCATGTCCATGGTCCTTACTGTGTCATGGCCTTTTCTCCAACCATACCATTTTTCCAGCAAGACCAGCAGCAGGAATATCGGCATCGCAATCAATAAAATCTTACCATAAGTTTCCATATACAACCAATTAGATCTCTAATTTCGTTCATTTTATTTAAATTGTACACCTATGTCTACCAAACCGCTTTCCCTTTCCCTGAACCGTTTAACACACCAGTTGTCTGGCCATGTTTTTGAGTGTGTTGATGCCCATACCTGTGGCAATCCTGTGCGGTTGGTCGTCTCAGGCGGCCCTGCGCTGGAAGGCAGCAACATGAGTGAGAAACGACAGCATTTTTTGCGTGAATTTGACTGGATAAGAAAAGGGCTGATGTTCGAACCCCGTGGTCATGACATGATGAGTGGAAGCATCCTCTACCCACCCCATGATCCTGAGAATGATTTTGCAGTCCTGTTTATTGAAACCAGCGGTTGTCTGCCCATGTGTGGCCATGGCACCATCGGAACCATCACAGCAGCCATTGAATCAGGCCTTGTAAAGCCCAAGGTCAGTGGAAAAATCAGGATGGAAGCGCCAGCTGGCCTTGTGCAGATTGAATACAAAATGATTGGCGATAAAGTCAGCTCAGTTCGGCTCACCAATGTGCCAGGATACCTTGACCAGGCTGACTTGGCGGTAGATTGCCCTGGGCTTGGAACTATTAGCGTGGATGTTGCTTATGGAGGAAATTTTTATGCCATCGTTGATGTGCAGGAAAACTTCCCTGGACTTGAACATTTTACCGCAGACCAACTCATCAGCATGGCAAGGCAGCTCAGGAAAAATATCAATGCAAAATACACATTCGTGCATCCGGAAGATCCAACGATCAATGGGTGTAGTCATATTCTCTGGTGTGGTGTCGTCATTGACCCCGCGTCTACGGCACGCAATGCTGTGTTCTATGGCGACAAAGCCATTGACCGATCGCCCTGCGGAACAGGCACCAGTGCCCGAATGGCACAGTGGTATGCCAAAGGCAAGCTGAAAAAAGGGGATGCGTTCATCCACGAGAGCATCATTGGAAGCAAGTTTATTGGCAGGATTGAAGAAGAGACCTTCGTGAACGGAAAGCC
>Ga0209444_10000474_pt1 | contig 21942 bp, 9 predicted proteins | sample LauGreFaBDMM15DN_2_FD_188215 | JGI IMG/M metagenome (GOLD analysis project Ga0209444, IMG submission 188215) | Freshwater lake microbial communities from Lake Michigan, USA - Fa13.BD.MM15.DN (SPAdes) (version 2) | ecosystem: Environmental > Aquatic > Freshwater > Lake | place: Lake Michigan, USA... | reverse complement strand
CCATAATACTTGAACATTTCGATGTAGTTGTATGCCCTGAGGAAAAATGCCTCCCCCTTCAACCTTTCCAATAGATAGTAGGCATTGGCATAACCATCGTCTGAAAGCTTGATGGTGTCTTCATTCTGAACGACTACGACATTCTTGATGTTCTCAAAAAACACATTGATTTTTCTTACTGTGGTAAAACTCTTTGCCCAGATATCATAAGGTGTATTCAATGCGTTCCATGAACCATTGTAAAATACCCGGCTGGTATTGGTTGTACTGCCATGGATGGCCTCGTCACTGCCTGCAGAAAAGCCTGCATTACCCAACAAGGTATATTCATTGACACGGTCACTGTAAATATTGTTGATCCAGTTCCTGGCATTCCTGATGTCTTCAAATGATTCCCCCAACGGAACATAATCGTCCAAGGGCTTTTCAAGAAAAGGTTTTTCACAAGATGACAACAACAACAATGCAGCGGAAGCTGTCATCAGAAGCACTTGTTTAACATTTATTTTTTGCATCGAATATTCGTTTAGAAATTTCTTTTGATGTCTTGATTGCTTTTGTATCAGAGATTCAGTTTGAATCCAACATTCACCACTTTCAACATGGGATAATCGTTCTGGATACCTGCTGAAGGGCCTTCAGGGTCTACCTCAGGAACAACACTCCATGTTGCAAGGTTGCAGCCATTTACAAAAATGGTACCCGTTTTCATGCCCAGCTTTTTGAGGGCGTTGTTGCTGAGGTTGTAGGCAATTTCCAAGCTCTTCAAGCGGACAAAGTTTCCATTTGTCAACCATAAAGTGGAGTTGCGGTAATTGTGGCTGTTGGCAACTGTGGTCAGGCGTGGCATGGTTGCAGTGGCTGCTGTAGCAGGTGTCCAACGGTTGTTGAGGATATAGTCGGTAGGTCTTGCAGAAGCCGGTAAAAACGACCTGAACACTTCATAGTTGTGAAGGAAAATACTCCTGCTCTCTGAACCGGTGAACAGTGCATTGATTTCAAAATGCTTGTACTTGAAACCAAGCTCCGCAGAATAAAACACTTCAGGGTTGAATGGCTTTCCAATAGCAACATCATCACGAAAATCGATCAGGCCATCCTTGTTCTGGTCAACATATTTAACATCGCCTGGCTTTAGGTTTGCTTCATAAGAAGATTTTGCGCTGGCGGCAATCTCGGCGGCATCTTTGAAGAAACCTGCGGCAATCAATCCAAAGGGTTGTCCAATGGGCAGGCCAGTCCTGACTTCCCAGGGATTGTCTTTGATGGCCTCAGATTGATAGACAATTTTGTTCTTGGTAAAGGTTGCCATTGTTTTGATGTATGCGCTCCAGTTTTTGCTGTAAGGCTTTTGCAATTTCAATACCAGGTCTGCTCCTCGGTTGTTGCTGATGCCCGCATTGGTGAAGGGCACTGCAATACCGATGATGCTGCTGATATCCACACGCTTGACGGGTGTACCAGTTACATCTTCATTGAAAACATCTACCGAACCAGAAAGCACTTCCTTGAAGAAAGAGAAATCAATGCCGATATTGGTTTGCTTGTAGATCATCCAGGAGGCGTCTGGGTTACCCAGCGTTCCTTCTGAGAGTCCAGAAACCGTAGTAGGCGTTACACCAAAAGCCGGGGTTCCACCAGATACAACCTTTCCGTTTTCATAAGGGAACCTGAGGCCAGCGAAATAATCACTGCCCATTTCGCCATACGACCCACGGATTTTAAGCAGGTCAATCCATTGGGCACGGGCAAGTAATTTTTCTTTTGAAAGAATCCAAGATGCGCCTGCAGAAGGAAACAAGCCATTCTTCTTGCCTTCTGCAAAGTTGTCGCTACCGCTGTAGGAGGTGGCTACATCCAGGATGTATTTTTCCTTGTAATTATAAGACACTACTGCAGAAAGATTTCTTCTTGAAAAAGGAAGATCAGTTCCTGGCTCTTTCTGCCTGACCATGTAGGCCTTTGTTCTGATGTTGAGCACATGATTTTTTGCAATGGTCTTGTCATAATCTACTCCCCCTTCAAACACATAGCTGTGTCTGAGGGTAGAAAATGTTACAGCAGGCTGTAACACCAAATCAGCACCATATTTGGTCAGCGGAAGGCTTGGTCCATTGTAGGTAAAAACAGCATAGTCGGCTTTTTGGGTCAGGGCTGGACGAACAAAGGTATTGAAGGCAAATCCTGCGTTTGCCCTAAGCCCCTTGGCAATAAAATCCAGTTTCTTGAACACCCTGGCATTGCTCTCAGCGAAGCGGTGATCCTGGTGCTGGTAGCCAGTGCTTTTCAAATAGCCCACCGGATTGCGTTGAAAAGCATTGGTGCCGCCATAGCTTCCATCAGGATTGTTGATGGGAAACAGTCCTGGAGGGTAGGCGGAGATATTTCTCCAGAGGGTTGTGGTACTGAAGTCTGTATGGGGCTGCACACGGCGCTCAAGCCTTACATTCACATCAAGTTGAACCAACGTATTCTTATCAATGTCTACATCAATGTTGGACCTGAAATTATAGCGGTGATAGCTCTGGCCAAGCCTGTAGTTTGGATTGGAATTGCCATACTTGAAAAGGCCTTCCTGGTTGGTTGTTCCAAGCATGATGAAATACCTGGCCGTATTGCTACCACCCGAAGCGGTAAGGTTGATGCGTTGTTGCATGGCAGACTTGTTGAGTACTGCTCCATACCAGTCGACATCAGGATACTTGTATGGATCGCTGCCGCTTTTGTATCCATCAAGATGCGCCTGTGTGTACAATTGAGGAACCCCATCATTGGCTGATGCTTCCATATGCAACATGGCATAATCATATGCCCTCAAAGACTTGGGCATGAAGATGGGTGACTGGAAACCATTTTGTACCAATACCGAAATATTGTTTTGGTTGGCAACCCCTCTTTTGGTTGTCACATAAATACTTTTTCTTCCTCCCCGGTTGCCATACAGGGCATTGGAGATAGGATCTTTCAGTACATTGAGTGTGGCAATCTCAGCAGGCTCCAACTCGGCAAAATTCCTTTCATAGCCATCTACAAGTGTATTGATACCGCCGGCATCACTGAATGAAGAGGTACCCCTGATCAACAAGGTTGGATCTTCAAATCCAGGCTCTGCATCACTTTGAGCGACAAACAATCCTGATAACTTTCCTGCAACCGTATTTCTCAGGTTGATAAAGGGATTTTTCAAAAGGTCTTCCTCTCCGATGGTTGCAACAGATCCTGTCATCAACAATTTCTTTTTGGAATAAAACATCATGTTGATGTTCTTGTTCCACTCATTTACGACAGAGAGCTTAACCTGTATTTTATTCCGGTCTTTCACAATATACTCTTGCGCTTCATACCCTAAAGCTGTTACAACAAGCGTATCGCCATTGGTTATGCCATCAAGACTGAATATTCCGAACCTGTTTGTTGTGATGTCCTTGTTCAGAAACTTAGACTTGACGTTCGCTGTTTTCAATTGCTTACCGTACTTGTCCGTAACAAGTCCTCCAATTGTACCCTTATTTTCTTTTTGCGAAAATGCTGCAACAGTTGATGTCAGCATGACCAGCAGAAAGAGTTTGAATTTAGTATTCATAAAATTTTCAATTGCTTTTTTATGGATTAGTATCCAGGATTTTGAACCAGTTTTCCTTTGCTCTTGTCAATCTCAGCTTGTGGGATTGGATAGAGATCCCAGTGGGGCAAGTACTTTCGTACCTGGAATGCATACCGCGGAAACGAATATTTCTTGGTTGCATCATCATACAAAACCCTGAATCCCCACATGTTGCCAGCAAAATCTTTTGCTGCTGTTTTCCACCTGCGGGCATCGAAATTCCTGTGCTCTTCAAAAGCCAGTTCAACACCACGCTCGTTTCTGATGCGCTTCACAAGAGAGTCTTTGCTGATGGTGATCGCAATGGCAGGCATGGCTACTCCTGCCCTGGCCCTGACTGTATTCACAGCGGCAAATGCTGCAGCCTGTGTTGTTGGATTTCCTTCAGTCAATGCTTCAGCATAGTTGAGATACAATTCTGCCAGCCTGATCAATGGCCAGTTCCTGTTGGCTGCAGCACCTGGATCCATGAATTTTTTGAATACCATGCCTGTCCAGCTTCCATCCGATATTTTTTTGCTGTAAGTAGACCTGCTGTCAGCTCCACCGGGCCCCCACCATGGTGCGTAATTAAAACCCCTGAAAAGCTCACCAGCCTGAATGACTGAGAGGCCCAAACGGGGATCCCTGTTCAGATAAGGATTGGCTGGGTCATAACCAGAGCCTGCATCATAGATGGCCTTCCCCGTTGTTCTCATTTCATACTTGTCAATATGGTTCAGTGTTGGATTGGTTCCTCCATAGGCAAGGGATGGCATACCCTCATAGGTATCCAAAGAGCAACCGCAGTTTTGGAATACAAACCAAATGATCTCGGAAGCACTTCTGGAAGCAGAAGTAAACAATGTCTGGTAGTTGTTGAACAATGCTGCGCCGTATTTGGTTGCCGTATCAATTGCCTGCTTGTTGGCCAATGCTGCATCCTGCCACCTGGCAGTAAGCTTTGCAGGATTGTGCAATGGACTTGCGTAATAGAGCATCAGTCTTCCTTTCAGGGCAACACTGATGGCCCGGTTCATCCGTCCAACAGAAGCAGCACTTGCAGGCGTGGGAGGTGGCAGGTATTTTGTAACCGTATCCAACTCATTTTTGATGAACTGTACTGTTTCATCCACCGTTTTTCTTGGCTGGTTGTAATCATCGGTATTGCCAGACAATACCCCTGTGGTATTCATTACATTGGTAACCAATGGAACACCGCCATATCTTTTGAACAATTCAAAATAGTAAAATGCACGGAGGCCTCTGGCTTCCATTTTGGTTCGTAGAATGGTTGCCGCATCAATATCAGTAACCTTGTCTATGTTTTCCAGGTACATGTTGCAGCGGCGAATTCCCTGGTACGAAACATTCCAAACATCATCAGGATTATAGTACTGGTTGAATGTACCATTGGTTACATTCCAACTGCCCGTCCATATAAAACTGTTGGTTGCCTCATCTGTATAAGCGGCAAGGTATGAGGTTCCGGACCTGTTTGATCCTACACGCATATTGAATCCACTGTAATTTTGGAGGTAGCCATATGCTGCGCCAAGGACTTTTTCCGCTTCAACCCAGGTTTTAAAAACAGCATCCTGTGTAAAAGCTGATGATACAGAAAAATCTGGAGCCAGAAAATCTTTCGTGCATGATGCATTAAGCAAGATGATACCCATCAAGCCAATAAACACTTTTTTATAATTAAACATGTATTTCATTTTGATTATAGTGCTTAGAAGGTTGTATAAATGGTGAAATTGTATGTCTGCAATTGAGGATACACATTGCCCGCAGAAGTCCTGATTTCAGGATCAAACCATTTGAAAGATGACCATGTGTAAATATTGGCAGCAGTAAGCGACAACCGCAATGCATCAACCCCTAAACGCTGAACAATTGTTTTTGAGAAATTATAACTCAGGGCAACATTCTTCAACCTGATATAAGAGGCATCCCTTACCCAGAAAGTTGAGTTCTGGAAATTGTTCTTGGCAGTTGATGAAGATTGTGTGAGCCTGGGATATGTTGCGGTAGCAGCTGTTGCAGGTGTCCAGCGACCCATGTGGTGATTGGCCACCTTGGCACTGTTGTAAAACTCCCATCCACCTTGTGAAGAAACAAGAAGACTGGTGTTGGTTACACCCTGGAACATCACATCGAGCTCAAAGTTCTTGTATGAAATTCCATTGGTGATGGCATAGGTGATTTCGGGAAGATCTGGGTTGCCGATATTGCCCTGATCATATTGATCAATCTTGCCATCCCCGTTCAAATCCTTGTACTTGATATCGCCGGGAACAATCACCCCAAAAATGGATTGGTCTGCCCATTTGCTGATCTCTTCTTTTGAATTGAAAAATCCTTCTGCGATATAGCCAAACTTCTCACCGAAACGCTTGCCAGTCCTTTCCATCCAGGGGTATGGCCTTTGAGGTTCTGTCTGGTATAGGATCTTGTTGCGGGCATAGTTGTAATTGCCTCCAATGTCAAAGGCAAAATCCTTGGAAAGACGCTTGTTGTATTTCACTTCCAACTCATACCCCTTGTTTTCCATCTTTCCTACATTTACTGGAGGCGTATTGGCTTGACCAATCAAGGTCGGTACATCTTGCCTGATCAGGAGGATGTTGTCCCTCTTGTCATAAAAGACATCAAAGTTCACACTCAGGGATTTGTTGAAAAACATAGATTCCAATCCAATGTTGTGTTTCCAGGCAGTCTCCCAGGTTACATTAGGATTGCCCAGGTTCAACTCAAAAGAACCACCAAGGGCATTGGCAGCACCTGACCCAAAACTATACCCAGTGGCTGCTCCCCAGGTATCAGGAAGATAGAGATAACGGCGTCCGCCAATATTCGCATTCCCTACTTTACCACTGGACAACCTGAGTTTAAGATAACTGATCCAGGGTGCTTTCTTTTCCATCCAGGCCTCTTCGGTAATCAGCCATCCTGCTGAGAAAGCTGGGAAAAAACCCATCCGCATTCCCTTGGCAAAATTCTCGGTTCCATTGTATCCTATGTTGGCCTCTGCCAGGTATTTCCCTTTATACGCATAGGTTGAACGGCCTGCGTAACCCAGCTTGGAGAACGGGAAACCGCTACCGCTTCTTGTTCTGTCTGCAAAAAACAAGGCCAATCCAGTAAACTCATGCTTGCCTGCAAAAGCCCTTTTGTAATCAAATGCACTTTCAACATAGGTATGCTTGGTTGAGAAAGTGCTCACCCATGTAAATGCCAATGCACTTTCAGCTCCTCTGGCTGTATATACCGGACGGCCGCCATTGTTGAGTGAATAATCAAAAGCCTGGTATGTTTTTGACCTTCTCTCAGCATACTCAAAATAAGTATCGTACACAAACTTCGTGCGAAATGAAAGACCCGGGGTAATCATGTCCAACTTTTGCTTCAAGTCCATGTTGGCTTCGATATCCGTACGGAAATTATTGGTAAAGCCTTTTCTGGCTATATCTCCAATAAGGTTGGAATTGCCATAGAATGCACCAAGGCTGCCATCGGGATTGTACACAGGTGCATGATTGGGCGCCCACCTTGCCATGTTCCACCAGAGCAAACTGGTGGCACCGCTACCAAAATCCAATCCGTCCGAAGGCACCACCTGCTTGGCATGCTTTGCTGAAAGAGACATGGAGAAGATGGTATTCTTGGTCAGTGAATAATCAATATTGCTCCTGAAATTGAAACGCTGGTATTTGGTATTGGTGTTGTATCCGGCAAATTTGGTCAATTCTGGCCTCAACAATCCTTCCTGATCAAGAAAAGTACCAGTAAGGAAATACTTCAACTGGGAAGTACCGCCCCTCACCGTTACGTTGGCCTGCAACTGCGGTGCAGAGGGCCTCAACAACGTATCGTACCAGTTGACATCAGGAAACAGATAGGGGTCAGAACCGTCTTTGTATTTTTGAAGTGCAGTAGCATTGTAAGGCATGAAATTGGGATCGCCCCCATCGTTCAAGTAAGCCTCGTTGAACAAGGTAGAATAATCATAGGACTGTAGGTATTTTGGAAGCCTTGTAGGCCTTTGCATGGTTCGGTCTATCGAAACAGTCACCTTGGGTGCGCTCAAAATACCTCGCTTTGTAGTGATGATGATTACACCATTTGCACCCCTCACTCCAAAAACAGCCGTTGCAGATGCATCCTTCAAAATGGAGATGTTGTCAACCTCATTGAAATCCACTTCATTGAACCTTCTTTCAACACCATCCACCAGAATCAAAGGTGTTTGACCGGCAGTATTGAACGTACCATATCCCCTGATCAACAACAAAGAGGCATCGCCACCTGGCAAGCCAGACCTTTGTTGGGTAATCAACCCTGGGAGACGACCGGCAAGGGCATTCACAACGTTGGCGGTTGGCGTATTCTTCAAATCAGCCTGGCTCACAGAAACGATGGCCCCTGTTTGCGAGGCTTTTTTCTGGGTTCCAAATCCTACAACAATAACCTCACCCAATTCTGTGTTTTTTGAAACAAGGTTTACCTCTGTGATATTGGCTGTATTTACTGTGATGGTCTTGCGCTGGTAACCAGTGAAAGAGACTTCCAGGCTGGCTGGCAGGGATGCCACACTGACCATAAACATCCCGGAGGAATTGGTGAATGTCCCTTTTTTGGACTTTACATCTATAATACTGGCTTCTTCGAGGGGTTTCCCATTGTCCCCTTTTACCATTCCCTTGATTTGGACCTGGGCCATTGCCAGGTTGGAAAGGAAAAAGAGGCTGAGAAAAACAACTGTTTTTTTCATGTTGATCAACGAAAGTTTTGGTTTGTTAAAGCTGTTGCGTGGTATTTGTGGGCAATTGTTTGGCGTCTCAAACATTGAAATTGTCATGCCCTGATGGATTTCATCTTGGTGAATGCATTGATTTTTGGTTTAATGAAGGAATGTTAAAGACTTGTGAAAGATAACAAATAAAATAAACATGAAAATTCAAAAAAATAAATATTTACCCGGTCTTAACAGAGAAATCATCCCATAAAAAACCCCTTGGAAATCCAAGGGGTTATCATTCGTGATTCAGATGTATTAGTCAGGCATCAACTCTGCCAATTTCTTTTCAAGGGTTTTATGCAGGGTCTCACTTGTTCCAAGTATTTTTAAAATAAACTTCCCATTGCGGTCAATCAAAAACTTGGTGGGATAACCATTGATATCATGAGACTTGGCAAGGTCATTGATGTCTGCATCGTTCAACACATGCAACCAATCGATACCATCTTCTTTGATGGCCTTGCGCCATGATACATCTTGCTGCGCTTTATTCCCGCCAGCACTAAATGCTTCGTTGGAAATGCCAATGATCTCCAATCCCATGGACTTGTATTTTGCATACAATTCCTTGAGGGCCGGGTGGCTTTTGCGGCAGGGCACACACCAGCTTCCCCAGAAATCCAACAGGATGATCTTTCCTTTCAAATCAGCAGTATTGACCTGTTTACCATCTACGCCCACCAATGAAAAGGGAATTAGCGGCTGCCCGATAGCAGTCCTGCGATTGCTCTCTACTTTAAGACCAAGGCTTGTATAGGCCTTGGTATCTTTGTAGCGTTGGTCGATGGCGGAATATCGCCTGTACATGTCTTCGTTGGACATCACAAGAAAAAGATTGGTAAGCATCAGAACGCTCGAAAATGATGCAGGATGTGCATCGATGAACCTCATCCGTATCTGCTGGTTCTCTTTGCGAAGCACCGAAAGCTTGCCCATAATGACTGCATTGCCAACCGTATCTTTTGCATTCAACTTTCTGTTGAGTTCTTTTTGCAGTTCCCAATATGCGCGGTTGAATGCAATTTCATCTTTGCGGTATACCTCATAGTCAGCAATTTCCTGATCCTTTGACTTGATGCTCGCAGCAAATGCCTCCTTGGCATCACCAGCAATCGTGATGGCTGCATTGGTAAGCACAAACATCAGGAATGGAGGCGCCGATGCAGCTTTGCCTACGCGCAGCGTCAAGGTTGAATCCAATACTTCCATGCGTACAATCTGCGGCTCATCCACCCTGCCTTCCCAAAGTACAACCCCTTTCTTGTTGGCAACAAGGGTATCATAAATGTTCTTGCCATTTTTATAATAGGATGCCTTTACCTTATTGGTGCCCAGCTGATCAAACTTGGCTTTCACGGTGAAGCCTTCTTGTGCCATGATCAACAAAGGCAGCAAAAGCAGAAGGAGCGATAGAATTTTTTTCATGTTATAATTTCGTGCTTGTAAATTAAGGTTATTATTGGTTGTCTGGCATGCCCGGATTCAATCGCAGAATCGCTGGCGGTATGCGCATCACAAGCCGCTCTGCCTTGAGGGTATAGGTAGCACCACCCAATGGATGGGTAGCATCAACATTGTTGTATTTGGTGTCACTCCAAAGACGCCTCATGTCAAACCACCTGAATCCTGTACCAGCAAACTCCCGCTTGCGCTCATCCAAAATTGCTTTGACCATTGCGTCTTGGGTAGTGATTGCTACGTTCGCTTCAGCCAATGGCATCCTTGTTTTCCTGAGTGTTTCCAGATCAGCCTTAGCGCCAACAAGGTCGTTGGCCCTTGCCTTGCACTCAGCAATCATCAAATACAAATCCGCCAAATTGGGTCCCCAATTGATTGAGATGGGACCATTCCGCTGTTGGCCTGGAAGACCGGGGGCGGGAACTGCATTGTTTGTACTGTTGTTGAAAAAGAATTTCTTCCGCTGGTCGTTTGTACTGAACAGACTGTAAACATTGGGCTTCAGGTAGACGGTATTTCTTGCCGTAGCAAAATTCAAGCTCATTGTTTTGAGGTAAATATTTTCATTGCTGAGGGTTTGGGCTGGATATTTATTGGCCCCCAACCATGCCTGACCTGTCGTAATCCAGCTTGGCATGACTGTATTGTAGTTGTACAATGAAACCCCTACAGTATGGTTGGGCATGGAGGCAAGAGACAAATTCAATTGAACAAGCGCATTGGCATAGTCACCCATCCAGAAATAGGTTTGTCCCAACAAATAATAGCCTGCGGTTTGTGCCAACCTTGCCCGGTTAACGGTGCGAACCGGCAAATCAGGAATGGCTGCCTTTAATTCATTGATGATAAAATCATATACCTCCTTTACCGTTGCCCTTTTGAAATTTGATCCGCCTGCGTCGGCAACAGCAACAATTGGAATACCCAAGTCAGTCGATGCTGTTGAGGCATTGTATGGCTTTGCAAAATAGTTGACTTGAAAAAGATGCATATACGCCCTGTTGGCCCTGGCTTCAGCCAACAATTCCTTTTTTTGCTGGAGAGTGCCATCAGTTGCATCCATCACGCCATTGGCAATAACATTGTAGATATAGTTCTGTGCGTAGAAGGTTCCCCATTCACTGGATTCATCCTCTTCCTGAAAAAGGTCATCCTTCCATTGGTAGGCATTCTGATAAGCCAGCGGCTGGGTACTCAAATAGGCTGCACTTGAAAAAACATCATCAGACATCAGTACCGGTGCTCCGGGATATCCAATGATAAAAGGTATGCTTCCTGGCACGCTCCTTACATTGATGAGGCCATAAAGATTGGTATTGTTGAAAAGCCCGTTGAAATGATCAACTCTTTTGATGAGGTCAAGTCCTTTCGGCTCAACATCAAGAAACTTTTTACACCCTTGAAATCCTGTCATGAGTGAAAGCAGCACCAGTGCACTAAGCAATATTCTTTTCATGATAATTTTCTTTTTCCTTTGTTATTTGAATGTGGTCCTGAAACCAATGGTATAGAAAGCAGGCATCCTTCCGTTTCTGGTACCCGTGCTCAAACTGAAGTATTCAGGATCAATGTTTGCGTTGTTGTTTTTCCACAACATCACATTGTTGACCTGCGCATAAATGGAACATTCAGACATGCTCAATTTGCTGGCTACAGCCGTTGGAATGGCATAATTCAGTGTCATGTCGCGCAATTTCGCATAGGCAGCACTCACAACATGGGTATTGGCCTGTGTATAAATGTTAAGCAGGCGCAAACCATTCTGCGCAGTGTTGCCTGTATAGCGGGGCACATTGGTAATCAGTTGATCACCAGGTTTCTGCCATCTTTCTGCAAGATAGATCGGTACATTGGTAGACAATCGACCCGTAAAGAACTGGTTGACATCCCGGCGCATTACATTCCCAAAATTATACACGACCAAAAAAGAAAGCGTGAAATTTCCATAGGTCAGGTTATTGGTAATCCCACCATACCAAAGCGGCTGGGTGGTTCCCATGTACATAGGATCAGCGATGGTAAAATCACCCGATCGACGGGCAGAGTCCTTCCCATTGGCCTTCAATGCAACAGGATTTCCAAATCCATCCAGCCCAGCATAGTTGTACGCAAACAAACCGTAGGCAGAATATCCTTCTGTGAACGTTGAATTGATTTTTGAACTGGCTGTTTGCGTTAAAGCAGACTTCAGGCTGAGAATCTTGTTCTCATTGTATGAGAGGGTAAAGTCAGTTGTCCATTTGAATTTTTTGCTTTGGACATTGCTGGTGTTGATCTGAATTTCAATTCCCTTGTTCTCAAGATTCCCCAGGTTGTTGTAAGCAAATGACCAACCCGTTGTGGGATCTGCAGGCTGAAAGCCCAAGAGGTCTGTTGTATTTTTTTTGTAGACATCAACCGATCCTGAGATCTTGTTGCCAAACAGTGAAAAATCAACACCAATGTTGGTTGTGGCCGTTCTTTCCCATCCAATTTTTTCGTTGCGTGGATACAATACATTGTAACCAGTTCCCAATCCACTGAAGTAGGCAACGTTGGCTGCTGTCACAATATCATATGGCCCGCCTGAGCCGGGATTGGGAGCATTTCCACCCAATCCATAGGTCACCCGAAGGTTGAGGTTGTTGATGTTGTTTGCCTTGAAAAAGGATTCCTTGGAAATATTCCATGCACCACCCAAACTCCATATGGGCTTGTATTGCAGGCTCCTGTCGGTACCAAACAAGTTGGACTGATCAACACGGATGCTGCCATTCAATGTGTATTTCCTGTTGTACGTGTATGCAGTATTGGCATAGGCAGATACAAAACGCTTCTCGATTTCAGAATAGGTAACCGGCCTTGAATTCAATACATTGTTGGTTGTCCGCGAAGGCTGATAATTAACCGGAGCCACAACACCCCTTACTGCCAAAGAATCTTCATTGTACAACGCATAGGTCATGGTTTGGAAATCATACCCACGCCTGTAGTTCTGAACACCCGTGTTCAGGTTGTTCCTGAGCTCTGTACCTGCGATGGCAGTCACCTGGTGTTTCTGTGCGAAGATCCTGTCAAAATTCAACTGGTTCCGCACTGTCCAGGCTACGGATGATGCATTCTGCGTGCTGTAATGACCTCCTGTTTTGGGAAGATAATACGTGGGCGCAACACCCGGGGCACCTCCCGCTTTTGTAAAATAAACCAGCTCATCCCTGACCTTATAGGAATTTTGATTGTAGTATTCATATCCATCTGTATTGGCCTTCTGGTATTGGGCCCTTGCTTCGTACGTCAATCCCCTGAAGAGTTTGATGGTAAGACCAGCATTGATACGGGCTGAAAAATTAACCTTGTCGTTCAGGGTATTGGCGGTTTCCCTCAATGGAACATAATCAAGGTTGACCAAACTTTGCGCCTCAGAACTGGCCCTGAATTCTTCCTGGCGCTTCAAATAGGCTTGCGAAAGAGGATTGCCCTGGGCATCTGCAAACATGGCATAAGGAAGATAGTTGCTATTGGTTCCTGGAAGATCGCTCAGGAGGAAATTTTTGGTTTTCTCATACGCGATATTGGTGATGATGTCCAACTTAATGGCGGGCGAGAATGTAAAATTCTGCCTCAGGTTCATCTGGTATCGGCTGAGGTCGGTCTTCTTGTCGTTTTTATCCAACGTGTAAGCGAGCGATCCATAATAAGAATGAAACTTGCTTCCCCCATCAAAGTTCAAACTATTGTTGACCAGCATGGATGGCTGCGTTAAATACTGGTTGATTTGTCCGCGGTTGTTGTATTGCGCCAATGAATCAAACCTTGAACCGGCCAATGATGCACTGATCAGCCCTCGAGAGAGGTCGTACTGAATCCGCTCATGTGGAGGTATGATGGGCGTGGCACCAATAAAGTTGGTCACCGTAGCCCAGGGATAATCCGTTGCTGAGAAAATACCCTTTGCGGATTCCAAAAACTGTGATGTTCCCATCATGTTGAAATATTCCAGATCAGGACGACCCCTGAATGTGGTAAACGCGTTGAACTGCAGCCTGATCTTCTGTGGCTGGTTCGTGCTTTTGCCCTTTTTTGTTTCGATGACGATAACCCCGTTGGCAGCAGCCGCACCCCAAATGGACGCTGCTGTTGCATCGCGCAATACTGTCATTGATTCAACATCCTGCGGATTGATCAGCGTAGACACTGAAGCATAATCACTGATGGGAACCCCATCCACCACAATCAATGGTGACCTTGAAGCCTGAATGGTGGTAAGCCCCCTGATCAGGAACTTTTCATTGCTCGCACCGTAGTTAACTGAAAGTCCAGGGACCAGGCCCTCCAAACGATCCACCACATTCATGCTCAGGCTTTTTTTATTGATGTCTTCATTGTTCACTGTTGAGAATGAGCCGGTACTCCTTTCCCTTGGCAAGGCCTGGTAACCTGTGTACACCAAGGCAATTGATTTTAAGTTCTGGGATTGCGGAACCAACTGGATATTGATTGATTTGTTTGTTCCCAATTTATAGGTAGCCACTCCATAGCCGATATAAGACACAACAATCGTTTGACCCGGATCTGCATCAATGCTGAATTGACCATCCTTGTTGGTAACAGCCATCTTGTTGGTTTCTTTCACCGTGATGGTAGCGCCTTCAAGCGGAACGCCCAGGGTATCTGTCACCCGGCCTGAAATGGTATTCTGCAGCGTTGCGTTTTTGAGGTTCAGTGTCACTTGCTGCGAATAAGTATTGGCGGAAACCTGCAAAAAGGCTGCCAACAACATCACCGCAGTGAACTTCATTTTGAGCAGGCTTTTAGACCTGTTTCCTTCGCGGAAATCCAGGAAACCCTTCTTCTCTACATGCATAATCTTGGTTGTTTTGGTTTATAATCAATATGTAGGCTACTATATAAGTAGACAATTCCTTAGGTGCCTGATAGGTTACCCATTACCACAGGGTTGTGTATGATTAGCACACAACAATCGTCCTTCCCTCCATCTCAAATCGAACTCCGCCCTCTTCCATGATTTTCAATACCTCGCCATGTTGCTTTTGCGGCTCACAATGCCTTAAAATTAACGAATTTGGCATGAAATACGTAGCATGTATTGAAATCAAGCTGAAAACGCTTGAGCATTGCTTAACGGGTATATGTAGAAAAGATAAAATAAGCAACCATCCAAATGGTTTAATTTTGCATGTTCAACTGAACAACCATTGAGCCTTCCCTATTCCCATCAAATTTATTGCCATACCGATGCGCTGCCCATTCCCTGGGATTTGCTGGCGAATGACAATATTTTCCTGTCTAAAAAATACCTGGAGGCCTTGGAAAAAGCAGCACCCTCCAACATGACCTGCCATTTTATCGGGGTTTTCAGGAGAGATGAGTTGGTTGCCATTGCACTGTCCCAATTCCTGGATTTGAATGCAATCGATTGTTATGGAAACAAAAACCAGGTCAAACATCTCTCCCTTAAAAACTACCTGTTCAAAAAATATTCCTCCAGGATCCTGGTGATGGGCAACAACATGCTGAGCGGACAAAATGCCTATGCCGTTTCAGATACAGCAAACATAACCGATGTGATTCAAGCACTCAAGCATGCTGCAGAAGCACTGAAAGCGAATTTCAATGCCAAGGGAATCGATATCCACCTTACCACCTTCAAGGATTTTCAATCCACAGAAATGGATGATTTCAAGATACCAGCTTTCAAGGATGACCTGCGGTTTTCAGTGCAACCCAACATGGTGCTGGCGCTCAGCGATGCGTGGAAGTCTGAGCAGGATTACGTCAATGCCATGTCTAAAAAGTACAGGACCCAATTCAAGCGCTGCCGAACAAAGGCAAAGGGAGTTGAAAAAAAGGAACTTGGTCTGGAAGAAATCATAGAACAAGAAGACAAGCTACAGGAACTTTATCTTCATGTGGCCAGCAATGCCCCCTTCAATACTTTTTACCTGCCCAAACAGCATTTCAGTGTACTGAAGGAGAAGCTTCTTTCTGATTTCATGTTGGTTGGTTATTTTTTGGATGAGCAGCTCATTGGTTTCAAGACCATGATCCGCAATGGAGACGTGCTGGACACTTATTTTTTAGGGTATGACGATACCATCCAAAAAGAAAAAATGTTGTACCTGAACATGCTCTACGACATGACCAGCCATGCCATCCATAATGGTTTCAGTAAAATTATTTTTGGCAGAACTGCCCTTGAAATCAAAAGTTCTATAGGAGCAAAGCCTGAGGAAATCATCGGATTGATGAAACACAGCAATAAAACGATCAACCGCTTCTTACCCTTTTTCTTCAATTACCTTGAGCCGAAAACAGTTTGGCAGGAACGGAACCCGTTTCAAGCTTCTTCGCAATAAACGACAAGACTTCAAATGCAATCTCGGCCATCCTGTTTCCCTTGTTGTCCAGCAGGGGATTGATCTCGGTAAATTCGATGCAACAGACCTTCCCGCTGTCCATCAACAAATCAATGATGTTGATGATCTCCATCGGATAAAACCCTGTGGGAACAGGGGTGCCTGTTCCATAAGAAATGCTGTCGCAGTCCATGGAGTCTACATCAAATGAAATGTAGATGACATCACAATCCTGCAATTGCTTCAGACAGGTTTCCACGCAGGTTGAAATATTTTTCTCCCGCATCTCATCAACCCTGTAATGCAATATCCCTTCTTTACGGATCAACTCCTCTTCAGCCAGTTCAAAATCACGCAGACCAAAATACACCAAATGCTCAGGCCGGAGCTTGGGGCCATCTATGCCAATGTTTTTGATCTTTCTCCAAAAATATTCGGTTGCCGCTTCAATGGGATTGAGTTGGTGTTCGAGATTGTCCATGCCCAGCACTGCAGCCAGGGGCATGCCATGGATATTGCCGGAAGGAGAAGTATAGGGTGAATGCATATCGGCATGTGCATCCAGCCAGATGACGCCAAGTGTATGCTTTGGATTGGCCGCTTTTATACCGCTGACAGTGCCCAAGGCAGAGGAATGATCTCCAGACAATACAATGGGGAAATGATCTGTTTTGATGGAAGTATGAACAGCTTCAGCCACCCTTTCACACTGTTCAAATACGTGTTCGATGCGCTTGGCGGAAGGATTGGTATTTTTGTTGTAAATGCTTTCGTTGTGCGTCTCCACATCAACATGTTCATGGCGATGAAAAAAATCATCCCCCTTGTTGATGGCTGCAATTTCCATGGCATCTATCCCCATGTCAGAACCCCTGGTGCCTGCGCCGATATCAGATCTGTTCTTGATGAGTTGAATGTTCATGCCACTAAAGTAAACGGGAATGATGAGAACAACACACTTAATGGATAATCTTGCTGTTAATTTTTTTAAAAATGCGATGCCATATTAAAAATGGACCTTGGTGAATTATCCTTATTTTCATGGTTGACCCTGGAGGCGGTAGAGGCGGGGCTTTGGCGATGTATACCAAAAATCCTGATGAGAAAAAAGCCTATCGTTTTGAGCGCTGACCTCCGTTGAATTTTCGCAAGTGGTAGGTAAAACTCAACAGAAAATACCTGTTCAGCACCTCCTGGCGCACGTCTTCAATATAGTTGAGCTCAACATTTCTGTAGATGCTCTTGTTCGCATTCAGCAGATCAAAAATGGTGAGCCTCAACTCTGCTTTCCTTGCCTGCCCAAAGAGTTTGGCAACACCTGCATTCCATAGTGGAATAGATTGGTTGATGGCTGAAGCATTGCCCCTGAACATGATATAATCGAAGTCGTTGGTGAACAGCCAACCTTTTTTGGTATTGATGGTTGGTTCTGCAGAAATACGGTGGTTGTAAAAATTGGCATTCTTTCTTCCCGCAATGGTGTACTGGATAAAATTAACAGTTGAATTACCCGAGAGTCCAAGATCAAGCCAGTCTTTCAGGTTCAAATTAAAGCTCAAGCGACCACCATAGGTATTGCGGAATGTATAGCCTTTCACAGCATTGAACAGGCTCACCTCCTTGCTGTTGTTGATCCAGGACATGATGTTGATGGAAGATTTGGGATTCTTCATCGAGATGCTGTAATAAATATTAACCCCCGATGCATAAGCACCATCAAGGTTCAATGGCTTGATGTATTGGGCTCCATTGGGCAATGAGTAACCATCCACCAGCAGATTGGTTCCAGTCGTGTTCAGGGTAATGGCATTAGATATTTTTCTTGCCGTAGTCGATGCATTCATGGTGACGGAAAGATTGTTGGTCTTTCGCTTGTTCAAAAAACTATAGGTCGCTTCCATGCTGTTGGTAAATTCTTGCTTCAACAAAGGATTGCCTGCGCGCACATACATGATGCTGCTGTTGTTGACCACGTCCTGCAGCTGGGTCACATAGGGTTGTACGGTATACCCACGGTAATTCAGCCGCAAACTCTGTGAACGTCCTTTCCTATATTGAAGAAAAAAACTGGGAAACAGGTCTACAAAAGAATTCTTAAGATCAGATTTGGTGGTCTTGTTGTTGCTGGTCAGTGTCGCTTTTTGCACGGCCAATCCGGCAACATAGTTCCAGAGCGGGCTAACCTGCCTGCGGTAACTGACGCCACTCCTGTGGGCCTTGTTGTCGTTTTCAAATGCATTGGTCAGGCTTGGCACAATGATTGTATATACCCTGGTCAACTTGTCCAATTTATTGGCCAGTTGATCTGATCTTCCTGCATTGTAGCTATACTTATAAGAAAACTCGAGTTGGGATTTGATGCTCAAAGGCTCGGTATAAGAAAGGCTGGCACCGTATTTCATTCCATCCGTATATGTTTCAGTCACCTGATCCAGTGTATCAACGCCCTTGTTGTAACGGTTGTTGAAAGATAAATTCCTGGATTCACGTTCGCTCTCATTTGCACCATGGCTAAGATAGAGGCTCATGGTTCTTCCGCGTTTGTTGAATTTATGGCGATAGAGGATGCTGCTGTACACATTGTATCCCTGGCTGAAATATTTGTTTACCGTACTGAGGGCATTGATGGGCAAAAGTTTTCCTTTGGTAGTAGTGGAACTGGAACTGCTTGACACGTCAGACAATTGGCTGTTGAAACTCGACTTGATCAAAATTGTATTTGAACTATCAAACATGTGATCAATCTCTATGTTGGCCTTGTGGTTTTTATTCGTGCTCCCAGAAAATATTTTACTGGAGCTGTAAAGGGATGAATCATTGACCACATATGTTTCCCGAAGGCGATCCCTGTTCGTAATTGAAAAGATGTCACTGTAGAAATAACTTCCGCTCACTTTTGTATACTTCCCCCATTGGTCATCATAATTCATTCCACCACCCTTGGTTGTGGAGATCCCGCTGGAGTTGCCGTTAAATACATTGGTGCTCCCGTTTGGCGAAGCGCTGTTGCCCCCTCCGGCTTGTCCACCCGTTCCCAGAAAATCCTGTACAGAAAAATTCTGGTTGTTGATGTTGTTCATCTGCCCAATGAAAGAAAATTTCTGGTCTCCATTGATCCTGTTGGCACTCACCGCATGGGCATAGCGACCTTCATTTCCAAGGGCTGCACTGCCTTTGCCAAAAAGTCCTTTTTTCCTGTCTTTTTTGGTGATGATGTTGATGGTGCGGATCCTGTTGCCATCATCAAATCCGCTGAATGCGCTCTGATCACTTACCGCATCAATCACCTGAATTTTTTCAATGATGTCTGCAGGAAGGTTCCTGGTGGCCATCTTGGGGTCATTGCCATAAAAAGGTTTGCCATCCACCAAAATCCTGGTTACCGGCTCTCCCTGCGTTTTGATGGATCCATCCCGATCCACTTCTATACCAGGCATTTTCTTCAAGAGGTCTTCGGTGGAGGCATTCGGAATCGTCTTGAACTGACTGGCATTGAATTCGGTGGTGTCTCCATTGATGGCCATGGCAGCAGCCCTGATGATGATGCCATCCAGCACGGTAGAAAACTTTACCATTGGGATAATACCCATATTTTTTTCGGAGGTTTCTGCACCCAATACAAAGGGCTCGTCAACCTGCTGGTATCCTGAGTAGGTTATGCGGAGGATGTAATTCCCAAAAGGGAGATTGTCAATCTGAAAATATCCATTGGAATTGGACATGCCATACCTCAAGAGGGTAGAGTCCTTTCCTTTCAATACTGAAACAGTTGCCCCCTTCAATGCAAGGGTGGAATCCTTCAACGTACCCTTCACCAGGCCCGTCTGGTTCGACTGGGCCAACAGCACTGCAGGTGTTGCACAAATAACCATAAAAAAAACCCGAAAAATAAGCCTCATCTGAAGCATAAAAATATTCACTTTCCGTTTAAAATGCTTCATTTTATTTAGGAAATTGATCAATTCTTTTGAAAAACCAACACAGCAAAGGCTTTTCACTGCATAATTGCATAAATTAGTGGAATCAACATTATCATTGAACATGAAATCATTTTTGCTTGCTCTTTCCTTTTCCTTTTTTGCTGTTCTTTCCATTGCACAAAATTGGAAGCCCGCTGGAGATAAAATAAAAACAGCATGGGCAGAAAAAATTGACCCCAACAATCCACTGCCAGAATACCCCCGCCCTCAACTGGTGCGCGACCAATGGCAGAACCTGAACGGATCATGGGACTATGCCATTTTACCCAAAGGAAGCAACGAGCCTGCTGCCTTTGATGGCAAAATTCTTGTTCCCTTTGCCATTGAATCCAGCCTTTCTGGGGTACAGAAAATGGTGGGCGACAAAAACGAACTCTGGTACCACCGCAGTTTTACTGTCCCGGCAACATGGAAAAACAAGGCTGTTATTTTGCATTTTGGCGCAGTAGACTGGAAGGCTGATATCTGGATCAATGACATCAAAGTGGGCGCCCACCAGGGCGGCTATACGCCTTTCAGCCTCGACATCACCCCATTCATTGTGAAAGACAAGGCACAGAAGCTGGTTGTCAAAGTATGGGACCCTACCGACCAGGGTTTTCAGCCCAGGGGCAAGCAGGTGAACCTTCCCAAAGGAATCTGGTACACGGCTGTAACAGGCATCTGGCAAACGGTTTGGCTTGAACCGGTTGAGGCATCGCATGTATCCGCATTGAAAACAGTGCCCAATATTGATGGTGGAAACATTGCGGTACTGGCTTCTACCGTTGGCACATCATCCAATGACCTCATTGAGGTGAAGGTGATGGAAAATGGAAAATTGATTGGCACGGGCAAGGCCGTGGTGGGGCAGGAAGTAACTGTTGCTGTTCCCAATGCAAAATTGTGGAGCCCAGAATCCCCATTCCTTTACGACATGGAAGTTTCCATCCTGCACAATGGCATTGCAACGGATAAACTGAAAAGCTATGTTGGGATGCGCAAGATTTCGACCAAGGCTGATGCCAATGGCATCCACCGCATGCAGCTGAACAACAAGGATTATTTTCAGTTAGGCCCACTGGACCAGGGATGGTGGCCTGACGGACTCTACACTGCAGCTACTGATGAGGCCCTTTTGTATGATATCAAAAAAACCAAAGACCTTGGATTTAACATGATCCGAAAACATGTGAAAGTGGAACCGGCCAGATGGTATTACCATTGCGATCGTGAAGGGATACTGGTTTGGCAGGACATGCCCAGCGGAGATGCCAACCCCAAATGGCAGACACGCAATTATTTCAATGCCCAGGAATTGCAACGCAGCCAGAAATCAGAACAGAATTTCATCCAGGAGTGGAAAGAAATCATGGACCTGACCTATTCCAATCCATCCGTTGTAGTGATGGTGCCTTTCAATGAGGCATGGGGGCAATTCAAGACGCCGGAGATCGTGGAATTGACCAAAAACTATAATCCATCAAGGCTTGTCAATCCTGCCAGCGGAGGCAACCACTATGATGTGGGCGACATGATTGATATCCACAACTACCCTGAACCTGTGATGGGCTTGTTTGATTCAAAACGCGTCAATGTTTTGGGCGAATATGGCGGCATTGGTCTGATTAAAGACAACCATGTATGGGAAAACAACCGCAACTGGGGCTATGTGCAATACAAGACCAGCGAAGAAGCCACCAAGGCCTATGTATCCTTTGCTGAAAAGCTTAAAAAACTGATCCCGTTTGGATATTCCGCTGCCGTCTATACCCAAACCAC
>Ga0209444_10000473_pt1 | contig 21952 bp, 23 predicted proteins | sample LauGreFaBDMM15DN_2_FD_188215 | JGI IMG/M metagenome (GOLD analysis project Ga0209444, IMG submission 188215) | Freshwater lake microbial communities from Lake Michigan, USA - Fa13.BD.MM15.DN (SPAdes) (version 2) | ecosystem: Environmental > Aquatic > Freshwater > Lake | place: Lake Michigan... | reverse complement strand
GCAATGGTCAGAGTATTAATTCGGACTTAGTTGTTTCCAATTCTGATGCAGAGTACACATATAACAAGTTGATCAAAAAAGAGATATCAGAGGCAAAAACTGAGCGCCGAAAACTTAAGGTTGCTACTAAATCTTTAGCTGGATTTTCATTATTGCTTGGGTTAGATAATACAAAGGGCAAGAAGGTAGATCTAAACCACCACAACGTTTATTTTCCCGAAAATTACGATGCAGAGTTTGATGATATTTTTACAAAAAAAATACCAGTATCAGATCCAACTATTTATGTATGCGCACCAAAAGACAACTCAATGGTAACGGGGGTAGATAAAGAAGCTTGGTTTGTATTGGTCAATGCCCCAAGACATGATTTAGAAAATGGCTGGGATTGGAATAGTGGCGGTGATAAGTATGCTGAGAAGATTATTAAAAAACTTGATCAACTTGGTTTAAATGTTTCAAGCCGACTAGATTTTATGAAGTTTAGAACCCCAGCTGATTTAGAAAATTATGCACTAGCTCCCGGTGGTTCTATCTACGGAACTTCAAGCAATTCAGCAGCATCGGCTTTTCTACGAGCCCGGAATAGATCAAAAATTAATGGATTATTCTGTGTTGGTGGCTCTGCTCACCCTGGTGGTGGGTTGCCATTAGTTGGAATAAGTGCAGAGATTGTGGCAAATGCTATTGGAAAGGCTTAACGCAGTTTAGAGTAAGTAAATCTACTTAGCATGAATAGGCTAATTAATTGAAGTGCAAGCCAACATATAATTATTTGGTTATAGATTGTAAAATTAAATTGCAGAGAGATAAATACAATAAATACGAAGGATGCCCGTACTGGGCGTTCGGCAAAAGTAACAATTCCAACCTCTGAAACTCCTAACCCAGCAGCACGAGCCCTTACATACTCTTGTACGGAAGCAGATAATAAAACGATAATCAGAAGCTTTAAATCTGCGCCAATTTTATAAAGTGCTAATACCCAGAAAATTTCAGTTAAACGATCTACTGTTGAATCTAAAATCGCTCCCCATTTTGTAGATTTGTTAGTAACTATTGCCAAACTTCCATCTATGCCATCGCAAATTAATGATAGGACTAATAAGGCAGGTGCCCAGAATGTCTCAGCGTTTGCGTACAAAAGCACACCAAAAAGAAGACCGAATATTGTTAAAATATTAGGAGTAACTCTTGCTTTGGAAAGTGGCTTAACTACCACATATGAAATACTCAGCCAACCCTTAACAATTCCGGAAATATTTGCATCCCCATGTAGCCTGCGCCAGATCGAGAAAAACTCATCTTTCTTCATGACTTGATTAATCCTAAATTTCTCGCAATAGCTACTGTTGACTCAGCTGAGTTCATTGTATAGAAGTGAATTCCTGGTGCTTTAAGTTCTAATAACTTCTCACCTAGTTCAGTAGCAATATCAATTCCGATTTTCTTTACTTCTTCGGACTTTTCTTCTTTACCCTCAAATCGACTTAAAATATCGGTTGGGATCTGGGTTCCACTTAATTCACTCATTCGATTTAATTGTTTCAAATTAGTAATTGGTAATACCCCGGCAATAATTGGCAAACTTGAACCCCGCTTTGCCAATCGATCTACCAATTTTTCCCATTTATCGGCTTCAAAGAAAAACTGAGTTGTCGCAAAAGATGCACCTAATTGCTCTTTGCGTAGGAGAACATCAATATCTTTTTCTAAATTAAAATTTGAGGCTGGATGCCCATCTGGAAAAGCTCCTACGCCAACTTTAAAATCGGCAGTTTGAATAGCTAGTTCGACTAATTGATCTGCATGATTGAACCCATCAACATTATCTTGCCAAACTCCCCTTGGCCCAGTTTGTGGGTCACCCCGCAGTGCCAGGATGCTTTTAATTCCAGCATTTTTATACTGTTTTAGAATTTCAATTAACTCTGACCGAGTAGACCCTACGCAAGTTAAATGAGCAACGGTTGGGATAGATGTTCTTGAAGTTATTTCAGTTGTCACTCGAATAGTGCGATCCCGAGATGATCCACCTGCACCATATGTGACCGATACGAAATCAGGCTTTATCGACTGTAGCTGTCCAAGTGCCTGCCAAAGCCTTTCCTCACCTGCTACATCCTTAGGCGGAAAGAACTCAAGGGAGAAGGTGGTGGTTCTCATATCTTGGCTCACAGCATGCAGGGTACCTTTGCTCCGTGAGTTTTTCCTCTTCTTTCGATCTTAAATCGATGCGTGCTGAAATTAATCTATCCCTTAGTGATTTCATCCGAAGTGAAAACAAATACCTGGCACAAATCGGCCCCGAGTTAGATCCGGTGGCAACTGAAATTGAAAGATTCTTGCTTGAAAGTGGTAAACGACTCAGACCCCTTTTTGCATATGTTGGTCTGCTTGGCACTGGGACTAATTCAAATAAAGAATTTATCCAAGCTATATCAAGCCTTGAGCTTGTCCATGTTTGCGCATTAATTCACGATGATGTTATGGATGGCTCAGATACTAGACGTGGTGCGTTAAGTATTCACAAAGCATTTGAAAAAATGCATAAAGATAAAAAATTAGTTGGCTCCCCCTCTCAATTTGGTGTTTCATCTGCAATTTTAATGGGTGACCTTGCACTTATCTGGTCTGCGCAAATGTTGCATACTGCATGTTTAAAAAGTGAGCAACTTATTAAAGTATTGCCGGTATACGATGAGATGAGAGTTGAGTTAATGGCTGGACAGTACTTAGATGTTTACGAACAATCACTTGGTACTCAAAGCATTGAGCGGTCATTAAAAGTTGCTAGATATAAATCTGGAAAATACACAATTGAGCGGCCACTGCATTTTGGTGCAACACTTGGTGGAGCTTCTAATGAATTAATTGGTGCCTACACAAAATATGGAATTCCACTTGGAGAAGCTTTTCAATTAAGAGATGATGTGCTTGGTGTATTTGGTGACCCTGCAGAGACTGGTAAGCCAGCTGGTGATGACTTAAGGGAGGGAAAGCGCACAGTTTTAATGGCGGTTGCTATTGATAAGGCTGATGAAATACAGGAAAAAGAACTTAAGAGTGGCTTAGGCAATCCAGATCTAAATGCCTCACAAGTTGAGAAAATGCAGGAAATTATCACTCAAACAGGTGCCCTTGCTCACATTGAATTAATGATTGAGGAGCTAACTAATACATCACTTAGCGCGCTAAACTTTGATGAGATCCACCCGATTGGCAGAGATTTGCTAACACAATTAGCAGTAATTGCTACTAGTAGAAAGATTTAATCTTGGTTGCAAAAGTTAAAGGACCAACAGATCATGTTGTAGTTGTTGGCGCTGGCCTAGCCGGCTTAAGTGCTGCACTTCGTCTTGCTGGTGCTGGCAGAAAAGTTACCGTTGTAGAGCGCGAAAGTGTCCCGGGTGGGCGAAATGGTTTACTAAATAAATCTGGATACTCATTTGATACAGGTCCTTCGGTATTAACCATGCCTGATCTAATTGCAGATGCACTTGCCTGCGTTGGCGAAGATATTAAAGATTGGCTTGATTTAGTGCCGCTAAAGCCGCTTTACCGTGCTTTTTATCATGATGGCTCCCAACTTGATGTGCATGCTGATACAAATCAAATGCAGGCTGAAATTGCAAAAACAATTAGCCCAGAGGAAGCAGCTGGCTACGGCCGATATGTAGAGTTTGTTACTAAGTTATATAAGTTTGAGATGAATGACTTTATTGATCGCAATATTGATTCCCCACTTAATTTGCTAACCCCAAACTTAGCTCGCCTAGTTGCACTTGGTGGTTTTCGTAAATTAGCACCGAAGGTAAATCAATTTCTGAAAGATCCAAGAACTCAAAAAGTTTACTCATTCCAAGCCATGTACGCTGGTGTAAGTCCACAGCAAGCCTTAGCAATATATGCAGTGATTGCTTATATGGATTCAGTTAACGGTGTATTTTTTCCTAAAGGTGGCATGCATGCCGTACCGCGAGCACTTGCGGCAGCTGCCGAAAAGCATGGAGTTAATTTTAAATACAACACAACGGTTGCTTCAGTCGAAAAGAAAAATGGCAGAGCAACGGCAGTAATAACTGAAAGTGGCGAGCGAATTGCCGCCGATGTGTTTGTGCTTAACCCAGATCTCCCAGTTGCTTGGCGTGACCTACTTGGCAAAGAACCTTTGTCAGTGAAGCGGCTTAAATACTCCCCTTCATGCGTCACATTGCTAGTTGGATCGAATAAGAGTTATGACCATCTTGCCCATCACAATATTCACTTTGGTAAATCTTGGGAAGGCGTCTTTGATGAATTAATAAAGAAGAAAACATTAATGAGTGATCCGAGTATTTTAGTTACCGTGCCATCAAAAGATGATCCTTCACTTGTTCCGGCCGGAAAATCTTCTTACTACGTATTGTTTCCAACCCCAAATTTAACTGCTGATATTGATTGGGAAAAAATTGGTCCAAAATATAAGGAGGAGATGATTAAAGCATTGGAAGATCGAGGTTATGAAGGGTTTGGAGATGGAATTGAAGTTGAGCAATTAACTACTCCCCTTGATTGGCAGAAACAAGGAATGGCACAAGGTGCACCATTTGCAAGTGCTCACACATTTTTCCAAACCGGACCATTCCGCCCAAAAAATTTAGCAAAAGGATTTGAGAATGTTGTTTTTGCTGGATCTGGTACTCAGCCCGGAGTTGGAGTTCCAATGGTGTTAATTTCTGGACGCCTTGCTGCAGAACGAATAGTTGGACCAGTCAAGTAGAAATATGGATGAGCTAAAAGCTGCTGGTATCACTGATTCAGAACTATGCAACTCTTATCTTGAATGTAAACGGCTTAACAACTTACATGGCAAAACCTACTTTCTAGCAACAAGATTGCTGCCACCGGCAAAACGTCCCTTTGTGCATGCTCTTTATGGATTTGCTCGATACGCCGATGAAATAGTTGATGATCTTGCTTCAACTTTAAGTGAGAATGAAAAAGCCGAGGCACTTAAGAGTTGGGGCGATGAAGTACTGGCAAATATTAAATCTGGAAAAAGTAATGACCACATTGGTGCAGCTCTAGTAGATACTGTAACCAGGTTTAGTATTCCAATTTCATATTTTGAAGCATTTCTTCATTCCATGACTATGGATCTAACTGTAACTGAATATCACACTTATAAAGATTTATACGAGTATGTTTACGGATCTGCCGCTGTTATTGGTTTACAAATGGTGCCGGTTTTAGGAACAATTTCAAAGCAATCAATGGCTGAAGCAAATATCGCTGCTGAAAAACTTGGTACCGCATTTCAATTAGCAAATTTTATTAGAGATATTGGTGAAGACTTAACGAGAGGTCGGGTTTATCTGCCAGTAACTGAGCTCCAGTCTCACGGAGTGACCCGAGAGATGTTAGAAGAGCGAATCGTTACACCACAAATCAAAAATGCATTAAAGGAACAAATACAACGAGTAAGAAGTTTGCAAGCAGAAGCAAAGGTCGGTATCAATTTACTAAGCGCTGAAAGCAGGGCATGTATAGAAGCTGCTAGCGAATTATATTGTGGCATTGTTGATGAGGTTGAAAAAATTGATTATCAAATATTTGATAAACGGGCTAAAACATCTAATTGGCGAAGATTAAAGGTTGCACTTCCGGCATATATCAAAGCGCGAAACTCTCGGTAGTTATTTTCTTTGAATACCTTTGCGACCACAATAAACCCACATAGCCATAACCGAAAGTACTAAAGCAAAACCAAATAAAAGGTCTTCAAACGGAGCAGATGCAACCCTGACACCCATAATTGCATCCGGGTTATACATAACAATATTGCGAGAGGTTAGCCACCAATTTGTTATTAATTGAAATGGCAAGATGATTGCATAGCTTGTCCAAAAAGCAGCCCGGGTCAGAAGTTGCGTTTTAATAATAAATAGATCGAAAAAAACAGCAAATAAAAGGGCGAAGATAGCGATATCTGAGTAGATCATTGCTCATCACCAATCTTCCAATGCTTCTTTACCGTTCTTACTCCCTCGATAGTCATAATCGCAGCCATTGGAATCACCGTAAAGAAAAGAAACTCCTCTAGCGGAATATTAAATGGTCCAAAAATCCCAAGAATTTGGTCCTGGTCAAAATACCAATGACCACGGTCAATTGCGTATGCATCCCAGGCTAAGAAAAAGATTGCCACCGGCAGAATGCTAAGAAGTACTCTTTTTATTCTTTTCAGAACACCGATCTTTAATACGATTTCGAGCCAAAATGAACCAAAGATTGTGAATGTGAGCATCGCCATATAACCAAACTTAAGCACACGGTAATTATAGACAACTTTCATCTAGGTTTCCTGCGCTAGGATAAATAACACGGGAGCTAAGAGATTTAGCTGAGAGGGTCTGATCTACAGACCGACCGGTTGACCAGTTCGGTAATGCGAATTGGAAGGGAGTTTCCTATTTCTATCTTAGAAATAATTGCATTTATAATCTCGCTAGTTGGCGTGATACTTGGCGTACTAGGGCCACGAACAACCTGGCCATGGTGGGCTGCGAGTAGTTTGTTGTATGCGGTCCTATTTTATCAATCTGCATACTATGCAAGCAGCGCACTTCAATTGATATTTGTTGCTGGTGGAGTATTGGGGTGGTTTGGCTGGGGAGCAACTGGGGCAAAACCGAGAAAATCAAATACCAAAGAGCGCCTGCTAATAATTATGTTTTTGTGTGCTGCGTCCGTATCTCTTTGGCCAATCCTTACAAAAATTGGAGCTGCATCTTCAGCAATTGAAGCATTCGGCTTTGCTGGAAGTGTAATTGCTCAGTTACTTATGATTTGGCAAAGATTTGAAGCATGGCCGCTTTGGTTGGTTGTCGATGCTGCCTACACATATCAATACTTCAAAGGGCAGATGTATTTAACTGGAGTTCTATATGTAATTTTCTCTGTAGTTGCCGTTTGGGGGTGGATTCGCTGGAATAGAGAATCTAAAAAGTTTATTTATGATTGATTATCAAAATCTATTACAAGAGATTAAAGATAATACAAATAATGAGACTACTTTAATTGCAATAGATGGTGTTGCCGGGTCTGGCAAAACCACGCTAGCTCTAAAATTAGCGAAAGATTTGACCGAAACATCTGTGGTTCACATGGATGATCTTTATGATGGTTGGAATAACCCGCTATCGCAAAAACTAACAGCCAGAGTGATATCTCAATTACTTGAGCCAGTAAGCAAGCAATTGCCAGTTAGCTATCAGATATTTGACTGGAAGTTAAACAGATTCACTGATTTTAAGTCTATTCCACAATCTAAATATTTAATTCTGGAAGGAGTTGGTGCTGCGCAAAGGGAGTTCCGTCCTTATATTAATAAAATTATCTGGATTGAATGTGAGCCAAATCTTGGCTTTAGCCGAGTAATTGCCCGAGATGGCGTGCAAGTAGAGCAGGAAATGATTAAATTTTTAATTGATCAAAATAATCATTTTTTGATGGAATTAAGTAAGAATGTCGCGGATTACACCCTGAATGGCGCGCCATAAACTCTTATTTTAAGATTTTTTCTCTAAACTTTCTATGTGTCTGATTTAACTGGCGAGCTAATTGATAGTCGCTATCTATTGCAGCGACAGATTGCATCTGGGGGCATGGCAACAATTTATGCTGGCCTAGACACTCGCCTAGATCGCCCGGTAGCAGTAAAAATTATGCATGCTCATCTAGCTAATGATGAAGCATTCGTCTCCAGGTTTATAAAAGAAGCTAAAGCAACTGCTGCATTATCACACCCAAATATTGTTTCGATTCAAGACCAGGGCTGGAATGAAGGTGGACCACCAGCGGTATTTCTTGTGATGGAGTTGGTTGAAGGAACCACTCTCCGAGATTACTTAAATGAAAATGGTTCAATAACAGTTGAACAAACTTTTCAACTTATAAACCCAGTGCTTAGCGCCCTTGCTGCTGCGCATAAGATTGGAATAATTCATCGGGATATCAAGCCAGAAAATATTTTAATCTCAAAAGATGGGCGAATTAAGGTTGCTGACTTTGGCTTAGCCAGGAATATGGCAATGGGACAGACCATGACTGTGGAATCTAGTGTTGTTCTTGGAAGTGTTTCTTATTTGTCACCAGAGCAGGTTCAGCGAGGCGTAGCAGATGCAAGAAGTGATATTTATGCAGTTGGAATAGTTCTATTTGAGATGCTTACTGGCTCAAAGCCATACAGCGGGGAAACACCAATCCAAATTGCATATCGACATGTGAATGATCGAATACCTAATATCCAAACAATTAAGAGTGAGATTCCATCCTCTTTGTCAGAGTTAGTTTATGAGGCCACTGCACCAAATCCAGACCATAGACCAAGGAACGCAGAAGAATTACTAAGCAAATTAAAAGAGATCCAAGCCAAAATTGATCCGAAGCGTCGCCAAATGAGTTTAGAACTTGATTTACCACCAATGGCTATCAAGAAAAGTAAGAGAGGAAAAGTCTCAGTTACCTCTGCTTTTGGTGGGATAAAAGAAAAAACTTTTCAATTAATGTCCTCCAAGCCAATAACCATTTCTAAACCTGAGGACTTAATTAGAACTAAAAAACGTAAGGTTTCTAGACGAGTACGCCGTAATCGAATTATTGCTTTATCTTTAATAGTAGTAATGCTTTTTGGTGGTTATAAAATGCTTAACGCAGGAAAAATTACCGTTCCTTCATTAGTAGGAATGAGCCAAAGTGAAGCTAAGAGTTATTTAGATGATCTTGGGTTAAATATTGAAATTGTCGAAGAGGTATATAGCGAAGATGTAGTAAAAGGAAAGATTATCTCTACCAAACCAGGTGGAGGCGGCAAGATATCCCCTGCTGGAACTGTTGGGTTAATAGTTTCAAAAGGGAAAGAGCGGATTGCTATTCCAGTGTTGCAAGGAATGACACCAGATGTGGCATCCGGGAAAATTGCCGATCTTGGATTAACTGTCGGGCAAATATCTGAAAGTTTTCATATGAAAATTGAGACTGGGTATGTAATTTCAAGTGACCCAAAGGAAGGTAGCGAAGTGAAAAGTAAGTCAATAATTAATTTAGTTGTAAGTAAAGGAGTCGAACAGCTAACACTTTCATCTTATGTTGGTAAAGGTGGAGAGCAGGCACTAACTGAGCTAAATGATTTAGGCTTTGACGTTAATGTTAAATATAGTTTTAGTGACAACGTATTTAAGGGTCAGGTTATAACCCAGACTCCAGAAAAATCTGATTTGATTGGCATGGGAAGTAAAATCGCTTTAGTGATATCAAAGGGACCTGAGTTTGTCTTTGTTCCGAATGTATTAGGTAAGAACAAAAATGATGCAAGCATCGACCTAGAAAATCTTGGATTAAAAGTTAGTGCAAAGGGTTCTGGAAAGGTAAATAACATCACTCCGGCTATTGGCAGTAAAGTTAAGCAGGGCACAGTAGTCACCATCACTCTTCGATAGAGTAAGTAAGCCAACTCTCAGGTAGGCTCACCAAATGGCTGCCACTAAAAGTTCGATTCGAATTGGTGCACATGTGCCTACATCCGGCGGTATGGCTACCCGCTCAATAGAATATGCATTAACAATTAAAGCAGAAACCATTCAAGTTTTTGCATCTAGCCCACGAACTTGGGCAACATCAGCACCTAACCCTGCGATGGATGAAGCATTTAAAGCAAAAACTAGCGAGCATGACATTAAGCCATATGTACACGCATCATTTTTAATTAATTTAGGCTCGCCAACAATTTCAACCTACGAAAACTCTCTCGCTGCTACCGCATACTCATTAAAACGAGGTTACGAGATCGGTGCACATGGAGTTGTAGTCCACACTGGTTCAGCCGTTGATGAGACACATGTTGATAAAGCATGGAAGCAAATCCATGAAGGAGTAATGCCCATCCTAAATAATCTTAAAGAAGACGACCCTTGGTTGTTGCTCGAGCCAACCGCTGGACAGGGTCAATCACTTGTTAAAAAACTTGACGATCTAACTAAATACTTCGATGCACTTGAATGGCACCCAAAGGTTGGTGTTTGTCTTGATACCTGCCATGTATTTGCAGCTGGCCATGACATTAAAAAGCCAGGTGGCATGACTGAAACTTTAGATTTATTAGTAAAAATAGTAGGAATTGAGCGAATAAAATTAATTCACGTGAATGATTCGATGGATATTTGTGGAAATTTAAAGGATCGTCATCAAAATATCGGTAAAGGTGAAATTGGAACAAAGCCATTCGCAGAACTACTCTCCCACCCGGCAATAGCTAATGCACCATTAATTTTAGAGACACCTGGAGCGGAACCAGAACACGGAAGTGAAGTAGCGCTCCTTAAAAAAATGCGAGATAAGAAATGAAAAGTAGAAACATGCTCTATCTTGCAATGCTAGGTACTGCAGCCGTGTGGGGCGGATCATTTGTAATTATGAAAGATTCCCTAGAAAAACAAGATATTTTCTCATTTTTATCATCAAGATTTAGTCTCGCATTAATTCTAATGTTTATATATAGGCCCACTGCTTTGCGTGGACTTAGTAAGCAATTTGTATTTAAAGGAATCTCTGCTGGGATACTGCTAGGTAGTGGTTATATATTCCAAACTTTTGGCCTTATAAATACAACTGTTTCAAATACTGGTTTTATTACTGGTCTATACCTAGTTTTCACACCTCTAATTTCTTTAATAATACTTCGCAGGCATGTGATAAGAATCCAATGGTTGGCCGTGCTACTAGCATTTATTGGTTTATTCTTAATTTCCTACAACGGTGTTTCAATTGGTCGTGGTGAAACATTAGTTTTAATCTCAGCAATATTATTTGGAGCCCACTTCGTCGCTCTCGGTGAGTGGAGTGATGGTGGAAATACCTATGCTCTAACTCTGATTCAAATAGCGACTTTAGCTGTGATGGCATCTTTATTTACAATTAAAGATGGGTTCGAACTTCCTCCAGATTCATCTGTGTGGTTAGCAGTTATATTCACGGCATTTTTTGCAACCTTCTTAGCATTTCTAGTACAAACTAAGGCTCAATCAGTAATGAGTGCAACCGCTGCCAGCGTATTGTTGGCAACTGAGACACCATTTGCAGTTATTTTCGGCCTTTATTTCAATAGTGATCCCCTAACCTTTAAAATCATAACTGGCGGCATGCTGGTAATGGGGGCAATGGCTCTTGTAATCTGGTCTGATGCTCGTAAAAAAGATGTGAGAGCATTCCACCATGACTAATCAGTTGATTGACCTTAGATCTGACACTGTAACTAAACCTTCTGCTGGAATGCGTGATGCAATGGCATCAGCACCTGTGGGTGACGATGTGTATGGTGAAGACCCAACCATAAACTCACTAGAAGAAAGAGTCGCGCAATTATTTGGTAAAGAAGCAGCATTATTTTGTCCAAGCGGCTCCTTAGCGAATCAGTTATCAATTCGAATGCTAGTTAATCCTGGCGAAGAGTTAATTACTGAAACCAATTCACATATTGTTAGAGCAGAATTAGGTGCAGGTGCAGTTTTTAGCGGTATAACAACTCGCACTTGGCTAGCAAATCGAGGACTTCTATCTGCTATTGATCCATTAAATATTGCAAGACCAGATTCCGGACCATATCTTGTTTCAACTACAGCGATTGCAGTTGAGAACACTCACAACTTTGGTGGTGGCACTGTCCAGCCAATTGAGGAAATTAAGAAATTGCGACAAGAGAGTGAAAAACTTGGAATATTCCTACACCTTGATGGTGCCAGAATTTGGAATGCTCATATTGCAAGTGGAGTAGATTTTAAAGAGTATGGAAAATACTTTGATACTTTAAGCGTTTGTCTTTCTAAAGGACTTGGCGCTCCAGTCGGTTCGTTAATGGTTTCTACAAAGGAACGAGTATTAAAAGCTCGCCAATGGCGTAAGCGGTATGGCGCAGGTATGCGTCAGGCTGGAATTTTAGCTGCAGCAGGTCACTATGCCTTAGATAACAATCTACCTCTTCTTAAAAATGATCATCGAAGAGCCAAATCAATAGCTGATGCTATTTATGCAGTAGCACCAAAACTTATCGATCCATCTACCGTTGATACAAACATAGTGGGATTAGATATCTCTACATTAAAAATTACTGCTGGTGATTTGTCTACCCAACTAAAAGAAAAAGGAGTGCTATCTAGCGCACTAGGTCCAAAATACCTAAGACTTGTTACACATTTAGATCTTACCGATGGTGATATTGAAACCGTAAATCAAGTACTACCTCAATTACTACAGCGCGCCCTCGTGCTTTAATAGCCACTCTTTAACCTCAACACCATAAGCATAATTTCCAAGTGATCCACCCGTTTTAACAATTCGATGGCAAGGAACTATTGCCGCAATTAAGTTAGTAGAACATGCCGTACCGACTGCTCTAACAGCGCCAGCCGACCCAGTCCGTTTTGCGAGATCCGAGTATGACCAAGTTTTTCCAACTGGAATTTTGCGCATCTCTTTCCATGCTGACTGATAAAAGGGAGCACCGGGTTGGCGAACTTTAATTGAATTTAGTGAGGAAATATCGCCTCTAAAATAGTCAGAAATAAGTTCACTAATTACTGGAATCTCATTTACTTGTTCAATCTCCCGGCCACAATCAGCCGGAGATAATCTTGAAATTAAATCATCAAAACCACTAAAGCCAGCAGCTAATAAAATCTGTTGATCTGAGATTAAATAAAGATGACCAATTGGAGTTTTAAAAGAGGTCTTTGAAAGCACTCACCGAGGTTAAGCCTATTTTGATATAAAGGGAATACTATTTTTTATGATCTCGTAGCATCTCGGCAACTAAAAATGCTAGTTCCAGAGACTGAGTGTGGTTAAGTCTTGGGTCGCAGGCGGTTTCATATCGTGTTGCAAGATCTTCATGGCTTATTTGCTCTCCGCCACCAACACACTCTGTAACGTCATCTCCAGTTAATTCAATATGAATTCCGCCTGGGTGCGTACCAAGCTTTTTATGGACCTCAAAAAACCCACGGACCTCATCCATTACATCATCAAATTTACGAGTCTTATAGCCGCTTGGTGCCTCATAGGTATTGCCATGCATTGGATCGCACACCCATAAAACCTTAGCGCCAGACTTGGTTACAGCCTCTACTAATGCTGGTAGCTTTTCACGAATAATTCCTGCACCCATTCGAGTGATAAAAGTTAATCGTCCTGGCTCATTACTTGGGTTTAGTCGCTTAATTATTGCAAGTGCGTCCTCAGCCGTTGTCTTTGGTCCAAGCTTTACACCAATTGGATTATGAATTTTTTCAGCAAAATCCATATGAGCACCATCTAATTGTCTTGTGCGCTCACCAATCCAAACAAAGTGGGCTGAAACATCATATGGATTATTTGTTCGTGAATCTATTCTTGTTAAAGCCTTCTCGTATTCTAAAATCAATGCTTCATGGCTTGAGTAAAAATCAACTGATTTAAATGACTCGGGATCAACACCAGCAGATTGCATGAATTGAATTGCACGGCCAATTTCATTTGCCATCTCTTCGTAGCGAGCGCTAAATCTGGCATCAGCAGCAAAACCCTTATTCCAACTATGAACTTGGCGCAGGTCTGCAAATCCACCTTGCGTAAAGGCACGAACAAGATTTAATGTTGCAGCTGAGGTGTTATACACCTGAACTAATCGCTTTGGGTTAGGAGTTCTTGATTCTTTAGTGAACTCAATATCATTAACGGCATCTCCCCGGTATGCCGGAAGTGTTACGCCATCGCGAGTTTCATTGTCATTGCTGCGTGGCTTTGCAAACTGGCCCGCCATCCGCCCGACCTTGATAACTGGCAGGGATGAGAAATACTGAAGAACTGCTGCCATCTGCAATATTGTTTTAATTCGATTTCTAATTGAATCTGCAGTGGCCCCTACAAAGGTCTCAGCACAATCTCCACCTTGTAGCCAGAATGCTCGTCCATCAGCTGCTTCAGCGATGCGCTTCTTTAGATTGTCACACTCACCAGCGAATACAAGTGGTGGAAAACTCTCTAGTTCAGATACGGCAGATTTAACTGCGGCAGGATCTGGCCATGACGGTTGTTGGGCAGCAACTAGCCCAGCCTTAAATATCGAATTAGCACTCATTAGATAATGGTAGGCAATCTATTGGGATTGATGTGGCTAATTAAGCACGCATCATTACCCAAAGAAGATCTCCGCCTCTTTGTATAGCTCAGGATCAACTGTCTTCAATTTGGTAGTCGCAGATGCCAACGGAACCCGTTCGATCTTTGTGCCGTGTAGGGCAACCATCTTGCCCCAATCACCATCGTGGACAGCGGTAATTGCATGCAAACCAAAACGAGTAGCTAGCACTCGATCAAATGCGGTTGGTGTGCCACCTCTTTGGATATGACCTAATACTGATGTGCGGGCTTCTTTGCCTGTTCTAGATTCAATCTGACCTGAAAGCCACTCACCGATTCCAGACAACTTAACATGGCCAAATGAATCAAGGGTTTGATCTTTTGTAACCATATCGCCATCTTGTGGGATCGCACCCTCGGCAATAACAATGATTGGTGAATAACTTTGCTCAAATCTTGATTCCACCCATTTACAAACTTGTTCAACTGAAAACTTAACTTCAGGAATTAATATGCATGAAGCACCACCTGCAAGTCCTGAGTGCAATGCAATCCAACCGGCGTGACGACCCATTACCTCAACAATTAAAGCCCGGTGGTGAGACTCAGCAGTGGTGTGAAGTCGATCAATTGCTTCAACTGCAATATTTACCGCCGTATCAAAACCAAATGTGTAATCGGTATTGTTTAAATCATTATCGATAGTTTTCGGAACTCCGATTACTTTAACGCCAAGTGAATCTAGTTTTGTAGCAACACCTAAAGTATCTTCACCGCCAATTGCGATTAAAGCATCAATACCCATGCTTGCTAAATTCTCTTTTATTTTCTCAACGCCGCCTTCAATTTTAAAAGGATTGGTTCGAGATGAACCAAGAATGGTTCCACCCTTTGGCAGAATTCCTCTTGTCGCAGCAATATCAAGCTTCATTGTTAAACCTTCAAGTGGTCCTCGCCAACCATCACGAAACCCGATGAACTCATAGCCGTACTCTTTGACGCCCTTGCGAACAACAGCACGAATAACCGCGTTTAACCCAGGACAATCTCCGCCACCAGTTAAAACACCAATACGCATTTAGAAAACTCCAGCCTTAAATCTTTTTAAATTGGTCAACGCCGACGGCTAAGTCTACTCTGCCGCAATGGGACTAAAACCCGAGATTATCAAGCATCTGGCTGAACGGGCGGCACTGGAGCTACCTGCAGTGTGGCAAGCGCCGTTGGATGAGATTCGAAAAAATACCCACACCCATATTGCTTTGACTCAACCATTAATAGATCTGTTTGCAGTCGAACATAAATTTATTCCAGGACCTACTGCTGATCTGCCAATTCGGATATACCGGCCAACAAATGAAAAGAATCTGCCAGCACTAGTTTTCTTTCATGGTGGCGGCTGGGTATTAAATTTTTTAGATATCTATGAGCCAGCACTTCGCAGTATTGCAAAGGGTGGAAATTTTGTAATTATTGCCGTCCAATATCAAAAAGCACCAGAGCATCCCTACCCAACTCCCTTTAATGATTGTTATGCAACATTAGAGTGGGTGGTAAGCCATGCACAAGAGCTCTCCATAGATCCAGAATCGATTGGGGTAGGTGGTGATAGTGCAGGTGGAAATTTAGCCTCCGCTGTTGCACTAAAAGCTAGAGATACAAAGTTAATTCCATTGGCATTTCAATTATTGATTTATCCTTGCAATGAGATGCAAATGCAATATCCATCTGCGACAGAATTTGCTGAAGGCTTTGGCTTAACCACTAAATCAATGAGATGGTTTTGGGATAAATATCTTACAAATTCAGAGCATCACAGCGACCCGTATGCAGTTCCAGCTCGGGCAGCAGATCTTAAAGGAGTTGCTCCGGCAATTGTGATTGCAGCCCAGTTTGACCCATTAACTGATGATGCAAGGCAGTATTACCAAAAATTAGTGACAAGCTCTGTGCCAGCTATATATAAGGAGTATGGTGGCCAAATACACGGCTTCTTTAATTTAAGCGGCGTTACTGAAGATGCACATTTACTATATTCAGATATTGCCTTTGAAATTAATGCAATCTTAGGAAGAGGAAAATAATTGACTAAAACTGGTTGGGGCACATTTGCGTTACTTGGTTTCCTCTGGGGAATCCCATACCTATTTCTAAAGATAGCAGTTGAAGAGATGTCACCCTCATCCATTGTATTTTTAAGAGTTCTAATCGGTGCGATAGTTTTGCTACCGATTGCATTAAAACGTAAAACATTTTATATTGCTAGGCAGTATTGGCCTTTACTACTTCTTTACACAGTAACGGAACTTATTGGCCCTTGGTATTTGATCACAAATGCTGAACAAAAAATAACCTCTGGTTTAACTGGGCTGCTTGTGGCAACCGTACCAATCTGGGCAGCAATACTTGCTTCTATATTTGGTGACCATACTGTTTGGCATAAATCTAGACTCTTTGGATTAATCATTGGCTTTATTGGTGTAGTAGCAGTTGTTGGAATTGAATCGTTAAGTGGAAGACAAGACATCATTTCAATTGGCATGGTACTTCTTGCTGCAATGGGATACGCATATGCGATAAATATGGTTAATCGGAAAATTCCACAGGTTCCAGGATTGGCTTTAAATACCTGGGCAATGATCATTACCTCATTTGTTTACTTACCTTTTGCCATTATTAGCTGGCCTAAGGAAATACCATCAGCACAAACAATCGGTTCAGTATTAGGACTAGGAATTTTATGTACGGCAGTTGCATTCATTTTATTCTTTAAAGTAGTTGCTGAGGTTGGACCTCCTAGAGCTTCCCTTGTTACCTATCTAAATACCACAGTAGCAGTGGTCCTTGGTGTGATTTTATTGGGTGAGCCATTAACACTTGGAATTGCACTCGGTCTTCCGTTAGTGCTTATTGGTTCTTATTTTGCTAGTCGGAAAGTGAGTCAGTAAAACCAAGTCTTGCTAATAGCTTTGGGTCTTTCTGCCACTCTTTAGAAACTTTAACGTGAATTTGTAAGAAAACTTGCATACCAACTAGATTCTCAATTGATTTACGAGCAAGAGTGCCGATCGCTTTTAACTTACTTCCCTGAGGTCCAATAATAATTCCTTTTTGACTATCACGCTCAACATGTAATGTGGCATTAATATCAAATATCTTCCCACCATCTCGCTCTGACATTTCATCAATAGTAACCATTACGGAGTGAGGTAGCTCCTCATAGAGCTCCTCGATTGCTGCTTCTCTAATCAAATCTGCAAACATCAACTCTTCGGCCTGATCTGTTGTAATGTCAGTTGGATAAAGCGCAGGTGAATCTGGTAATTTTTTTGATAACAAATCTAGGAGTAAATCTGTTTGATCTAAATTTTTAGCTGAGATCGGCACAATTTCAGCCCGGGAAAGATTTATCCGCTCGGTAAATTCACTCACCTTTACTAATTTGGCCGCAAGATCTGATTTTGAAACTGTATCAACTTTAGTTACCACTAAGAATATTGGAACCTGCCCTCTTATTTGCTTTGCAATATATTCATCCCCGGCCCCAATATCTTCATTTGCTGGCATACAAATAACAACTGCATCAGTTGAATCAATATTTTCACTCACCATGGAATTTAATCTATTTCCTAAGGCATTCTTTGGCTTATGCATTCCAGGTGTATCAACAACAATCATTTGAAAGTTCTCTTTGTTAATAATTCCACGAATCGGATTTCTTGTTGTATTAGGGTGATGCGAAGTAATAACAATTTTTGTGCCAACCAAAGCATTTACCAAGGTAGATTTACCAGTGTTAGGACGACCAACAATCGCGACAAAGCCTGCTTTGAAATCACTCATTGGCGTTATTCTCTCACCTTTTTGATTACCTCAATTGCAGTGGCTTAATTATCTCCAATATCTCATCTAGGCTGGTTGCTATATCTGCAATTCGCTCGGCAATTAAGCGATGACAGCCCTCGCTAAGGGTAGATGTAACTTCACCAGGTATCGCAAATACTGGCCGAAAAATCTCAGCCGCATCCCGAGCTGTTCTAATCGAGCCGCTAACAAACTCTGCCTCTACTACAACGGTTGCTTTTGATAATGCTGCAATTAAACGATTCCTAATCAGAAATCGATAAGGCTTAGATGAAACATTTGGCATGACTTCTGCAATTAAAAGGCCAGATATACTAATTTTGTTAAATAGTTTCAAATTCTCAGCCGGATATAAATGGTTTAATCCCCCAGCTAGTATGCAAATAGTTTTGCCATCCCCGGCTAGTGCTCCAATATGGGATGCAGTATCTATTCCATACGCACCACCACTTACTACAATTAATTCCTGCTTTACTGCTTGCATGGCTAAAGATTTGGCGATTTGGTAGCCATAGTTAGTGGGTTTCCTACTGCCAACGATGGAAATGGATTTATCAAGATTTTTTAGAGTGCTTCGATCACCTTTAATCACTAATCCAATTGGTGGAGATATAAGATCATTAAGCCCAGATGGCCAATCTGGATCCTCTGGCGTTAGGAATGTGCAACTTGAGTCAATTAACTCTTTTCTAAGGCTAGGTAGATCTGATTTAACAATTTTTTGCTGAAGATCTAAAAACTCTGGTCGCTTTACATAGTATTTACCATTAATAACTTGCTCTAATACAGCAAGGGCACTGGTGTGGAATATTTCACTGCTCCAGAAATTATCAGCTGGCTCAATACATGAGAACAAAATTAATCTTGCCTCAGATTCAGTTAGCACATATCTAATCTACCTATCTTAGATAGATATATGTAGGTAACTTGAAAATTGTGAATTACTGGTATTTAAAGAAGGGCTGCGATATTTGCAAAGGATTTACGGTGAATCGGAAGCACTCCGAACTCCTTTATTGCTGCAGTGTGTGATGCAGTTATATACCCTTTGTGATTTGCCAAACCATATTTTGGAAACTTTTTATCTAGCTCAATCATGATGCGATCCCGATAGACCTTCGCCAAGATTGATGCAGCGCTAATCGAAATTGCAACTTGATCACCCTTCCAGACCGCCAGATTTGGTGTAGTTAAACCAGGTATTGGATATCCATCGGTTAATACATAATCTGGTGTAACTTCCAAGGCATTTATAGCCCGACGCATTCCTTCAATATTACATTTATGTAAACCAAGTGAATCAATCTCTTCTACCGATACTTCAATGATTGAGTACGCAAGTGCGTTATTTATTACTACATCAAATAATTCTTCTCGCTTTGATTCAGTTAGTTCTTTAGAATCCTTAATATCAACTAGCGACTTAGAAAGTGGGTCTTTTAATATAACTGAAGCTAATACCAAGGGCCCAGCACATGGACCACGGCCGGCCTCATCAACACCTGCAATATTTTTAATTCCTGCTTTAAGCAGAGTTTGCTCAATCATTAATCTAAGGCAGATTTTTTACTGGAATCTTCTTTAAATCTTCACCCTTAGAAATTAAGCCAATATCTGTTAAAGGCCAGACGACAAATATTGCCCTACCGACAACTTTGCTTAATGGAACCATCCCATTATTAGCACTGTCTGGATGAAATCTTGAATCAGCACTTGCCCCTCGATGATCCCCCATTACCCAAATAAATCCTTTGGGGATCTCAACGTTGAATTGCACATCACTTGGTTTATCGCCAGAAAATACATATGGCTCAGTGATTGAAACTCCATTTACTTGAAGTTTTCCAGCCTTGTCACAACAAACAACCTTGTCTCCGCCAACTCCAATAACCCGCTTAATCAAATACTGTTTTGCTGGATCTGGTAACACGCCAACTGTAATTAGGCCGGTCTTAACTACTGCGCCTATCCCAGAATCCTCTGATTGCGATGAATTACCTAACCAATTATCTGGATCACCAAAAACTACTACTTCACCTCTTTTGATATCAGTAAATAAAGCACCAAATTTATTTACGGCAATTCGGTCTCCAACCTGCAATGTGTTTTCCATTGAACCAGAAGGAATATAGAAAAAATGAATCAAAAAAGTTTTAACTATTATTGAAACAACAAGTGCGGCAATAATAATTACTGGTAATTCTCGAAGGAAAGAACCCTTCTTAAGCATGAGTATTAACTACTTAAGCTTGTGGGGTTTCTTCTACTGCAGCCTCTACCGCTACCTCTTCGGCAACTTGTGCAGCTTCAGCAACTGGAGTCTCTTCGGCAACTGGTGCAGCTTCAGCAACTGGAGTCTCTACAACAACAGGTGCAGCTTCAGCAACTGGAGTCTCTACAACAACAGGTGCAGCCTTAGCAGCTAAACGCTCAGCAGCTTTCTTCTTTAAAGTTGTTGCGCCATCTGCTGGCTCATTCATTGCCTCTTTAACTGCCGCCTCATACGCAACTCGCTTATCAACTCGAACTGGTTGTGGCTTTAATGTTCCCTCGGTACCTGGCAGACCATTTGCTTTCTGGTAATCGCCAGTGATCTTAAGAAGTGCGGTAACCGCTTCAGTTGGTTGCGCACCAACGCCAAGCCAGTACTGCACACGATCTGAATTAACCTCAATTAATGATGGCTCAGATGCTGGTGAATAACGACCAATCTCTTCAATCGCCTTTGAGTTACGAGCAGAACGAGAATCTGCAATCACAATTCGATAATGTGGTGTACGGATCTTGCCTAGACGCATTAACTTAATCTTTACTGACACAAAACTCCCTATAGAAAATTAATCGGCTTAATCTTTCGTAAACAGCGGGGGCGTTTACATCCAGAGCGAACCTTGCGGATAAATATTGCTATGGGTTAGAGGGTCCCATTCGCAGGAGGCTAATCTTGCCAGCAGTGGGCTACAAACCCAAATTGGCCTAAATTCCCTCCTCAATTGCCCGCTTTGCGGGGTTACCTGACCGTGACTTTTTCTTAGGCAAATTTATTTGTTGTGGCTTAGGCAAATTACCCATCCCTGCTAACGCACCCATGCCAGGAATATTTGCTCCGTTTCGCATTTGCTTCATTACCTTTTGAGCTTGTGAAAATCTTTCAACAAGTGAATTAATCTCAGATATTGCTCTACCACTGCCTCTAGCAATCCGAGCTCGCCTTGAGCCATTTAAAACTTTTGGATCATTTCTTTCTATTGGAGTCATAGATTCAATAATTGCTCGAGTTCTTACCAACTCAGATTCATCAAAGTTTTCAATCTGCTTCTTCATTCCAGCAGCTCCAGGTAATAAGCCCATTAACTTACTCATACTGCCCATATTTTTCATTGCCTCAAGCTGAGATAGAAAATCATCAAATGTAAACTCTTCGCCTTTTAAAAATTTATCTTCTAATTTCTTAGAGGTCTCTTCTGGCATAGCCCGCTTTGCTTGTTCAGATAGAGATGCCACATCTCCCATCCCAAGAATTCGCGAAGACATTCGGTCTGGATAGAAAAGATCAAAATCAGTAACTTTCTCGCCAGTGGCTGCAAAAATAATTGGCTTACCAGTTAATTCAACAATTGATAAGGCTGCTCCACCCCTGGTATCACCATCTAATTTTGTTAATACCACAGCATCAAAACCAACACCATCTAAAAATGCCTTTGCTGTTCTAACTGCATCCTGACCGATCATTGCATCGACAACAAAGAAGGTTTCATCAGGTTTTATTGAATCTCTTATGTCTATAACTTGCTGCATAAGTACTTGATCCACACCGGTGCGGCCGGCGGTATCTACAATTACAAAGTTATGTAATTTCTCCTTAGCAAACTTAACTCCGGCTTTAGCAACATCAATTGGATCTCCGACGCCATTTCCAGGCTCTGGTGCAAAT
>Ga0209444_10000471_pt1 | contig 21982 bp, 16 predicted proteins | sample LauGreFaBDMM15DN_2_FD_188215 | JGI IMG/M metagenome (GOLD analysis project Ga0209444, IMG submission 188215) | Freshwater lake microbial communities from Lake Michigan, USA - Fa13.BD.MM15.DN (SPAdes) (version 2) | ecosystem: Environmental > Aquatic > Freshwater > Lake | place: Lake Michigan... | reverse complement strand
CGGGCCTCGCCGACGAAGTCATCACCATCCCCGACTGCCACGAAGCGGTCTTGCCCATCGTCGCGGCGATCCCCGTGCAGTTGCTCAGTTACTACATCGCGGTCGATCGAGGCTGCGACGTCGACAAACCGCGCAACCTCGCGAAATCCGTCACCGTGGAGTGACCCTCAGCCGTCGCCGACCGCGACGTCGAAACGGGTCTCCTGCCGGGCTCAACAATCTGCGCGACGCGGAATCCGCCTTGCTCGCACCCAGACCGCTACGCATAAGCCCAAGTTCTCGCCGATGAACATCCACCCGAGCCCTGAAGTATTTGCCCGTCTCGCTGCCCAAGGTAACGTTGTTCCCGTTTACACGGACCTCATGGCGGATTTCGAAACTCCGGTCTCGGCTTACGCCAAACTCAAGGAAGCCGGTCCCTCCTATCTGCTCGAGTCCATCGAGGGCGGTGAACGCCTTTCGCGCTACAGTTTCATCGGCTGCCGTCCGCGCAAAGTGCTCGTTTGCGGCCCGACGACCACCGAGATCCGCATCCCCGGTCGGCCGACTCAAACCGTCGCGACGCCGAGCGATCCCCTCACTCTCGTTGAAACCGAGATGAAGGGTTACCGCCCCGTAAAAATTCCCGGCCTGCCTCCTTTCACGGGCGGAGCGGTGGGTTTCGTCGGCTACGAATACGTCACGCGCATTGAACCGAGCGTGCCGGCCGCCGCGCACGACGAACTCAAGCTGCCTCTGCTTTATTTCATGTTTTCCGATTCGCTGCTGATTTTTGATCGCGCGAAACAAACCCTGCGACTCTGCGTCAATGCCCACATCGCGTCCGACCCCGCCGTCGCTTACGCCTCGGCGGTCGCCGAACTGCGGGCGCTTTATGAATTGCTCAAACAACCGCGCGAACTGGCGCCAGCCCCGTTGATCGACCCCGGCCCGCTCACCATTCCACCCGGCAACTTCAGCCCGGCCCAATTTGAGAACACGGTCACGGCTGGGCAGGAATTCATCCGCTCCGGCGACATCATTCAATTTGTCCCGTCCCAACGATTCACCCTTCCGTTTGCCGGCACGCCGCTCGATCTCTATCGGGCGCTGCGCACCGTCAACCCGTCACCCTACATGTTTGTGCTCGATACTGGCGACTTCGCGATCGTGGGGGCTTCGCCTGAGGTTCACGTTCGGCTGACCGACGGCCGCGTCGAAATTCGTCCAATCGCCGGCACCCGCAAACGCGGCGCCACTCCGGCCGATGATCTCGCCTTGGAGAAAGACCTGCTCGCCGACGAAAAAGAGCGCGCCGAGCACCTCATGCTCGTTGACCTCGCTCGCAACGACATCGGCCGGGTCTGTCGCTACGGTTCCACCACCGTTCCCGAGTTCATGGTCGTGGAGCGCTACTCGCACGTGATGCATATCGTGTCGCAAGTGGAAGGCATCATCGCCGAGGGCTATAATGCTTACGATCTCATGCGCGCTACGTTCCCTGCTGGCACCGTTAGCGGTGCCCCCAAAATCCGCGCCATGCAAATCATCGCTCAAAGCGAGCCGTCGCAGCGCGGATTCTACGCCGGCGCCCTCGGCTACTTTGGTTACGACGGCAATTCCGACACCTGCATCATGCTTCGAACCGCCCTGCTCAAGGGAGGCCAGCTGCACATCCAGGCCGGAGCCGGTGTCGTCGCTGACTCGGTCCCCGCCTCGGAATATCAAGAGACGATCAGCAAGGCGACCGCTTTACTGAAAGCCGCCGCAATCGCCTCCGAATTCTGATCGAGGGGCAAGTCGTTGCCCCTTCGAGGCGGTCGTGAGCCTGCATGCGGGCCAACTCGCTCACGGCTTGCGCCAAAAATACCCGAAAATTTGTCCCGGCGGTATGCAACCAGCGTTCGTGCTCACTCGTAAGGGTAACTGGAACAGTTTCCGCTAAGGTCAGGGACAACTCCGTCCTTTGATCCTCTCATAACAAAAGCACTTCATTATGCCCTCTAAAGCAAAGTCGCCCCGCACTTCGCGGAAAGATGACGCCTCCGCCTCCGAAGCTCTCCCGGCGAGTGCCCTTAACCCGGCACTGGACTCCGCCCCTTCGTTCCTCGAAAAATCCGACCGCACCATCGAGGCTCCAATCCCCCACGGCGAACGGAGCAACCTCCAGCTTTATCTCCAAGAGATTGGAAAAACCCCACTGCTCACCATCGCAGAAGAGGTCACTTTGGCTCGCCGGATCCGTCGCGGTGACAAAGCCGCCCGCGATCACATGATCTCAGCCAACTTGCGCCTAGTCGTGAAGATCGCGATGGACTACAAGGATTTCGGCCTGCCCCTGCTCGATCTCATCAGCGAGGGCAATATCGGCCTAATCAAGGCCGTGGAGCGTTTCGATCCTCGAAAAGGAGGAAAGCTATCCACCTACGCCGCTTGGTGGATTAAGCAGTCAATCAAACGTGCTCTCGCCAACCAGTCTAAGACCATCCGCCTCCCGGTTCATCTCGTGGATAAAATCTCGAAGATGCGGAAAATGGCCATGAAGCTTTCCGAGCAACTCGGTCGAGAGCCGACCGACGAAGAATTGGCCATCGAACTCCAAATCCCGACCTCGAAGGTCGCTCATCTCAAGTCGGTCAGTGTTCGTCCAGCCTCGCTTGACGCGCCGATCGGCGAATCGGGTGACTCGGGCACCTTTGGCGAAATCGTTGGCGATGAAAACGCCGTGAGTCCCTACGATGGCCTGCGGGATCGGAACCGCAATTCCGACCTCAATGAGATGGTCAATTCGCTCGAGAAACGCGAAGCGGAGATCATCAAACTGCGCTTCGGTCTCGATGGCCGGGATGAGCTCACGTTGGAGGAGGTCGGCCGTCGCTTCAACGTCACCCGCGAGCGCATCCGTCAGCTCGAATACTTGGCGCTTTCCAAAATGCGGCGCGCGATGGCGAAACACGAAGCCATCCGCACCACCGAGGAAATCGACGAGGAAGACCGTAACCGGCAGCGCATGGACATCATCCGCGAATTCATCGAGAGCAAAGCCACAAAGTCTGAGCTCAACTGAACCCATTCAGATCAATTCTTGGCCGGCGCACGGGCGTCGGCCTTTTTTTATGCCCTAATTTGGCCCAACCTCAAACGTGTCGTTCATTCAAGGCCGCTTGAAACTCGTGCCGTTTTCCAAAGGCCCAAACTCTCTCGACCATTGTAGCCAACGCACATTTCCCTCCCGGATCACTCCTTGACTCCCCTCTGAGCCGACCTAGCCTCCGCCACTTTTCTTCGGCATGGCGCAAGATCTGAAAGACACTCTCCAGCTTCCAAAAACGGACTTCTCAATGCGGGCCGGCCTTGCCCAGCGGGAGCCTGGTCGGGTCGCCCACTGGGAACAGATCGGGCTTTACGCTCGTCTTCAGGCCAACCGCGCCGCGGCTGAAAAAACCTTCGTCCTCCACGATGGGCCTCCCTTCACCAACGGTGATGTGCACATCGGCACCGCGCTGAACAAGACCCTCAAGGATATCACTATCCGGTATAAAACCCTCCGTGGATATCGCACGCCCTACATTCCGGGCTGGGACTGCCACGGCCTGCCCATCGAGCAGAAGGTCACCCGCGAGCTTCGCGAAAAAAACGAGGCCGTCTCCACCGGCGAACTTCGCGTCCGCTGTGATGCATTTTCCGAATCCTGGATCGCCAAGCAGACGACCCAGTTCAAACGATTAGGCATCGTCGCCGACTGGGCCCACGAGTATAAGACCAAGGCACCGGCTTTCGAAGCCGACATTCTGCGTACCTTCGCTGCGTTCATTGAAAAGGGCTTGGTCTACCGCAGCAAGAAGCCGGTTTACTGGAGCATTCCTTTCGAGACCGCCCTCGCCGAGGCTGAGATCGAATACAAGGACCACACCTCCATCGCCATCTGGGTGAGATTTCTTGTCCCGACCGGGGAGGCCGAAAAATTCGGCCTGCCGACGGACAAGCCGCTCTACGTCGTCATCTGGACCACGACTCCTTGGACAATTCCCGCCAATCTCGCGATCGCCCTGCATCCCGATATCGATTACGCTGTCGCCGACACCGGGAACGAGCGCATCATCGTCGCAGCTGCTTTGCTCGGATCTGTTCTCGCCTCGGCCAAAATTGAGACCGCGCCGACCATCACGGCAACGCGCAAAGGATCCACGCTCGAACACCTCGCGGCTCGTCATCCTTTTATCGACCGCGCGGCCCCCATCGTTCTCGCGGATTACGTCACCACTGACAGCGGTACCGGCGCGGTGCACACCGCCCCCGGCCATGGCGCCGAAGATTATCTTACCGGTCTGAAATACAAATTGGCGATTTATTGCCCCGTTGGGGATGACGGTCGGTATCTAAACGATGGTCAGGTGCCAGCGGATCTCGTCGGCATCACGACCTTGGAGACCGTTGAAGACTTGGCCGCAAAAAAACCGTCGCCGGCGAACCTCGCTGTCCTCAAGAAACTCGCCGAAGCTGGCGCACTGTTTGCCAAAGCCAAGTATCCTCACAGCTACCCGCACTGCTGGCGCTCCAAGACTCCGATCATTTTCCGCGCCGTCGACCAGTGGTTTGTGTCGCTCGACAAGGCCGACACCCGGGCAACCGCACTCGCCGCGATCAAAACGGTCCAATGGATTCCGGGCTGGGGCGAGGCCCGCATCCGCGGCGCGGTCGAATCCCGCCCCGATTGGTGCATCAGCCGTCAACGATCTTGGGGCGTGCCGATTCCGGCATTCTTCGACGAAAACAAGAACGCTTATCTCGACGCCGGTGTTGCTCGCGCCGTGGCCGGTAAGATCGCCACCGCCGGCACTAATTTTTGGTATAATGCCAACGCCGCCGATATCCTCGCCGGCATCGCGTTGCCGGCGCACTGGCCCGCGCCGACGGCTCTGACCTGCGGTCGGGACACCCTCGATGTTTGGATCGACTCGGGCTCCTCCCATGCCGCGGTTCTGGGCAACGCTCAGGGCGGCACCTCTTGGCCAGCCGACCTCTACCTCGAGGGCAGCGACCAACATCGCGGCTGGTTCCAGTCCTCGCTTTGGACCGGCGTCATCGCCAACGGCGGTCCGCCTTACCGGGCCGTCCTGACCCACGGGTTCATCGTTGATAAAGCCCGTCAAAAAATCTCCAAGAGCAGCACCTACCAAAAACCCCAGACGAGCGACGCCTACATCGCAATCCACGGAGCTGACGTGATTCGCCTCTGGATCGCCTCCCAAGATTTTCGCGACGACATCCCGGTGGATGATGAGATTCTGAAGAACGTCGCCGAGTCGTATCGGCTCCTCCGTAACACCTTTCGCTACCAGCTTTCCAACCTCTTCGACTACCAGTTCGCTCGGGATGCTATCCCCTACGCGCAACTCGACTTCCTCGACCGCTGGGCCCTGCACCAGACGGCTACTCTCCTGCGCGAATGCACTGCGGCTTACGACGCCTATGAGTTCCATCGCGTCTACCAACTCTGCAACCAATTCTGCGCCGTCACGCTCTCGGCCGTTTACCATGATGTCCTGAAGGACCGGCTCTACACCCTCGGCACCCACGCGCCTCTGCGGCGCTCGTCACAGACCGCGATCCATCATATCTTCAGCAGCCTGATAAAGATTCTTTCGCCTATCCTCACTTTTACGGCCGACGAAGCCTGGTCTTACGCCACGGCCAACGTGGAATACACTCAGGACTCAGTTCATCTTCAAGACTGGCCCGTCGCACCGTCGGAGTGGAGCGACCCCACCCTCGAATCGGATTTTGCCGCGCTCCTGCGAGTTCGCGCTCAAGTCACCGAAGCCATCGAACCACTTCGGGCCGCCGGCCACTTGGGTAAGTCGCTCGACGCCGCCGTGACTCTGGCGGCCAGCGACGACCCCACCCTCGCCGTGCTTAAGCGGCATCGCGAGTTTCTCCCCGAACTCTTTATCGTTTCGCTCGTGACCATAGAGACCACCGATGCCGGATCCCCTCTATCAGTGTCGGTCCGCCCGTGCGCGGATCTTGGCTACGTTCGTTGCCCACGCTGCTGGCGCTGGGTTCCCGTGGTGCAAAGCACGCCCAACGGTGACCTTTGCCCACGTTGCATTCAGTCGCTTGTTTCCTAAACTCCCCGCTTCCCCCTAAATCCCCATGGCTAAGAAAACAAAAAAGCTCGCCAAGCCTGCTGCGAAAACTGCCAAGCCAAAACTGAAGGCTAAGCCCAAGGCTAAGCCCAAGGCTAAGCCCAAGGCCAAGCCCACCCCAAAGGCTGTCGCAAAAAAACCCGTCAAAAGTCGGCCCAAAGCCGTCCCGGTTAAGCGCGGCAAGCATCGCGTTTCGGAGCAACGTGCGCCCAAGCCCGCCGCCAAACCGGCGCCGCCTTCCGCGCCTGCCAAAATTTCTACCAACATGGAAAAACCCTCTAAGAAAAACGCCTTGCGCAACAGCATCCTGAAGCGCAAAGCCACCGCCAAACCCATCGCGTTCAGCCTCGATGAAGTCCGCGCCATCGCGCAGACCACCGTCGAGAAGCCCGAAAAAGACAAATCCGCCAAAGCCGCCACCAAAGTTAAGCCGACGAAACAGGCGCTTGTGCTCGAGAGGGCCGCGAAACCCAGCCACGTAAAGGCGGCGTCTCTCGCTGACATCCTCGGCTTCAATCCGAAGAAAGTAAAATCGATCGAAGCGGTCCTCGAGGTTGAAGTCCCGGAAAAATACAAACGCTATTACAAGCTCTTGCTTGATCTCCGCCGCCACCTGACCGCGGGCATCGAACTTCACTCCGAAGAGACGCTCAAGCGCTCCTCCAAAGACGACTCAGGAGACTTGTCGTCCTACGGCCAGCACCAAGCCGACTCGGGCACCGACACCTTCGACCGTGATTTCGCACTCAGCCTTGTCTCCAGCGAGCAGGAGGCCCTCGGCGAAATCGAAGCTGCCATCAAGCGCATCAAAGACGGCACCTACGGCATCTGCGAGGTCACCCAAGAGCCGATCGCAAAAGATCGTCTGCTGGCTGTGCCCTTTACCCGCTATTCGGCCAGCGCTCAGAAGGAGCTTGAGCGAAACCGCCACCGTTCCCGCACCCAAGCCGGCATTCTCGGCGAACTGGGCGAAGACGGTGCTCCCAGCGGCACGAGCGGCGACGACAACGGCGAGTAATTCTCTCGCCCGAGGGCCCACCACTTCGAACGCGAACGAGCCGGTGACGATGCCCGATCCCAGCAAGCCCACCGCTTCGAGTGTCTCGGCGCCCGCCCCTTGGCTCAGTCGGTTGCTGGCTTACCGCCGACTGCTCGTCATCGCAGCGGTCGTGCTGATCGCCGATCAGCTGACCAAATTGGCGATCGTCGCCCATCTCCCATTCCCGACCTACGGCGAAGGCCACGGAGCGATCACCGTAATCAGAGATTTCTTCTACATCGTCCACGTCGGCAACACCGGGGCGGCGTGGAGTATGTTCTCCGGACAGAGCGTCCTACTCGCAATTTTCGCCTTGGTCACGCTGGCTGCCATCGTCATCTGGCGTCACGCCCTAGGTCTGCGGGAGCGACGCTCCCAGCTATGTTTTGGTCTCCTTTGCGGCGGCATCGTCGGCAATGTCATCGACCGCTTGGCTTACGGTCATGTGGTCGATTTTATCGACTTACACTTCGGCAGTTACGTCTACCCGACTTTCAACGTCGCCGACTCCGGCATTTGCGTGGGCGTCGGTTTCTACCTCTGGCACTCACTCCGCGAGCCGAAGTAGACCGAACCGGTTACTCGACGTTGGCGATCTGCTCGCGGATTCGCTCCAGCTCATTCTTCAACTCGATCACCGCCCGAGAGATCGTGAGGTCGTTGGCCTTACTGCCGATCGTGTTAACCTCGCGGCCTATCTCCTGTAAAATGAACTCCGATTTGCGGCCAATCTCGCCATCCGACTTCAGCAAGGCGGTGAATTGCTCGAGATGACTGCGCAAACGAGTCAGTTCCTCCGTCACATCGCAACGGTCGGCGAAGAGCGCGAGTTCCTTCAGCACTCGCTCGTCGTCTACCTTTAGGTCCAATTCCGCCGTTCGCAGGCGGAGCAGGAGTTGATTCCGGTAGAGCGGCGGCACGAGCGGCGCTCGCGCGGCGATGAGATCCACTTGCCGGCGCAGCAGCTCAAGGCGGCCAATGAAATCCACCAGGAGCGCTTCGCCTTCCTTGGCGCGCATCGCCACAAACGCCCGCAAAGCCGATTCCAGCGCGGCCAGCACGAATTCCTCAGCCTCTTCCATCGATGGAAAATCATTCGCTTTTCGCTGCGACCGGGCGATGTCCCACAACAGCTCGGGGGTCGGCGTAAACACGACCCCCTGCCTTGACGCGAACGCAGCCAGTCGGTTGAGCGTCTCAACCGCGGCCGTCTCGTCCCAAACCTCCTGCCGACTGCCGGCGGCACCGGTCAGTTCAATCTGCACATGGACCTTCCCCCGTGCCGCATGGCGCCGGCCTTTCTCGGTGATCACTGGCTCCAGCGCCGCCCACTCCTCGGGCAATTTTACCGTCAAATCGAGCGTCTTCCGGTTAACCGAGCTCACTTGAATCGTAATCGTATCCGACCCGAGCCCCAACGTCGCCCGTCCATAACCGGTCATGGACTTCATAAAGCGACGCCGAGGATTTTTGCCACTTGGTTCACATCCTTGTCTCCGCGGCCCGAAAGATTCACCACCAGAATCTCATCTTTCCGCATGAGCTTCGCCCGCTTGATCGCGTGCACCACCGCGTGGGTGCTTTCTAACGCGGGGATGATTCCCTCCAATCGCGACAACAACTGAAACGTCTCCATGACCTCGTCGTCGCAGGCGTATGCAAAATCGATCCGCTTTTGATCGCGGTAGAAGGCGTGCTCCGGCCCGATCGCCGCATAGTCGAGTCCGGCACTCACCGAGTGCGTGAGTTCAATCTGCCCGTCGGGATCTTGGAGGATGTAGGTCTTGGCGCCTTGTAGGACACCGAGCTTTCCGCCCTCAAATCGCGCCGCATGTTCGCCGCGGCGAATCCCGCGTCCGCCCGCTTCGACCCCGATCAGCCGCACCGATTTCTCCCCGAGAAAATCAAAGAAAAATCCGATCGCATTCGACCCACCGCCCACGCACGCAATCATCTCGTCGGGCAGACGGCCCTCGCGGGCCAGCAACTGCGTCTTCGTTTCCTGGCCAATCACCCGGTGAAAATCCCGCACCATCATGGGATACGGGTGCGAGCCAAGCGCCGAGCCGAGGATGTAGTGGGTGCCACGGACATTGGTCACCCAGTCCCGCATCGCCTCGTTGACTGCGTCTTTGAGCGTCTTCTGACCCGAAGTGACGGCCCGCACTTCAGCGCCCATCAATCGCATCCGAAACACATTCAGCGCCTGCCGCTCCATATCGACGGCTCCCATATACACGACGCATTCGAGGCCAAACTTCGCGCACACCGCCGCAGTCGCCACCCCGTGTTGACCGGCACCGGTTTCGGCGATGATCCGTTTTTTCCCCATGCGCAACGCGAGCATGGCCTGCCCCAAGGCATTGTTGATCTTGTGTGCCCCCGTGTGCAGCAAGTCCTCGCGCTTGAGATAAATCTTGGCGCCCCCGCAGTGCGCCGTGAGTCGTTCGGCGTGATAAAGCTCCGTCGGCCGCCCGGCGAATTCCTTCAGGTGCTCCTTTAACTTCGCTTGGAACGCCGGATCGTCTCGGGCCTCCGCGTAGACTGCGCCCAGCTCTTCAAGCGCCGTCATCAAGGTCTCGGGGACAAACACTCCGCCATAGCGGCCGAAGTGGCCACCCGCGTCCGGAAGCGAATGCCGGTCCGGCGTGGCAGCGGTGTCAAAAGTGGAGGATGCGATCATGGGTGAGTTCGGACGATGCGAGACAAAGATGCGGAGGCAAGCGGACGAACTAAACTCGTTTCACCGTCACCAGAGTCAGGTCATCACGCTGCGGGGTTTCTCCCGTAAAACGCCCCACCGCGCTCAGTATGCCGTCGTTCACTTCCTGCGCGGAGCGTTGGTGCAAGGTCCGAACCACATCGGCGAGGCGATGTCCGGAGAATTCTTTACCATCTTCGTTCGGCGCTTCGCTGATACCGTCCGTATAAAGCACCAGCAAATCTCCGAGGCCGAAGGGCTCCGTATGATCGGTAATCACTTCCGAAAAAAGCGGGTCCGGCACCATCCCGAGCGGCATCCCTTCGGAACCGACAAAAATAGGCAAAAATGCGCCGCTCTTGGCGTCGAGCCGCGCGAACAGCGGCAGTTCATGGCCAGCCCGGGCAAAGGTCACGCTCCGTGCGACCGTGTCGATCACCGCGTAAAGCATCGTGATGTAGTGACCTTGATCGATGTCCGCCGCCAACACGCGATTCAACTCGATGAGCACCCGTCCCGGAGAATCATGGCGCGGGGCTATTTGCAGCAGATTCGTCCGACATATCGCCATGAGCAACGACGCCGGGATACCTTTGCCGGCGACATCGGCCACCACGATCGCGAGACGCGTCGGCGACAACGGGATGACGTCGTAAAGGTCGCCTCCGATCTTTTGCGCCGGTTTGTACCGCGCATCCAAATCAATGCCCTCGATGGTGTCGGTCTTGCGCGGCAACAGCATCCGCTGAATTCCACTCGCGACCGAGATATCCAAATCGAGTTGCTGCTTCTCCATCTGGAGGTGCAAAAACTCGGCGTTATGCAAGGCCAGAGCCGCTTGCTCCGCCAAAGACTCCATCAGCGAAAACTCCATCTCAGAGAACGACCGCCCGCCGGAGGGATTGGCTACCGCCAAGATCCCAAACGAACGATCGCGAAAGCAGAGTGGCACCGCGATCACCGAGCGCACGACGAGGGCCGGATCGTCGTGCCGGACCACGCGCCGATCTCTGGTCGCGTCGGCCAATAGTTCCCCTCGGCCGGTCGTCGCCACGCGGCCCACGATTCCTTCGCTGTCGGGAAACTCTTCGGCCTGCAACACCTGCTCGATAAACTTGGCGCGGGTTGTCAGCTTAGACTTGGCCTCATCGTCGAGCGGCCGATGGGGTGGAAACAATCCTTCTACCGCCGACCCGCGCAGCGTGCCGCGTTCGGTTCGTTGAAACAAACAAGCGCTCAGCGCTCCGGTGCAAAGAATCGACGCGTGCACGATCCGCTGGTGCAACTCGGCCCGCGTCAGGCCTTCTCCCAGCGCTTCAGCCATGAGGTGCATGAACTCAACCACCCGCTGCCGGTCCTGCGTCGCCTGCTGCCGGGCCGTTTCACTGGCATCGGCTGCGGCGCGCGCGCGCCAAAAGGGCACCGCTACGACCGCGACCCCCACCACAAACGCAATGACGATGGCAAAAACCATGGACCAAAACTGTGTTCCAAAGCTGCCGAGACGAGCAATCGTGAAGACTACAAAAAGAGAAAAAGCGCCCGGGACCATCCCTGGCGGCATCGGTCATATCCGGGTCAGCTTTGCTCAACGCGATTCTTCAGAAACGACAAGACATCCTGAAACTTCGCCCGGTTGCTTTCATCGGCGACCACCAGGTGCTCGTGGGATTCGAGCGCCAACTTCGCGCGATCCAGTTCTCCCGGATTAGACGCCGCCAGAGCCGTCTCACACTTGCCGTAGCTCATCGGCCTATCTCCGGCGTCGACCGTCAGAAGACGATGCAAACCCAAGTTGCGGATCAGCTCAAGATTCCTAACTCCCACCCGGGCAAGCACAATGCTACCAGGTGGATTGGTCTTCTTTAGCTCCAGCGCCACCCCCGCCAGCACGCCGAGAAACGTGCTGTCCATGCTCGTGCAGTTCTGAAAATCCACCACAAAGCGCTGGCGCCCTTGGCGCAGCATCTCACCGACGAAATCTCTCAGACCGGTGCTATTTTGAAAACATGCCCGGCCCTCAATGCGCACGACCACAGGATCAGAATGAGGATCTACGAGATAAACGGAAGGAGTCGAATCAGGCATGGAGAAGAGAAACGAAACAACCTGCTAGAGCGGCACTATTCCCAGATACTTGGACCGTCGCTAGCACCGCCGAAGAGTCACCCACCAACGGTAGCTCGACGGCGGCGCGCGCAGAATTCAAAATCAATTTTGCGCGACAATCTGCCGCAACACATAGGGCAGAATCCCGCCGTGTTGGTAATAGTCGATCTCGATCGGGGTATCGATGCGACAACGCACGACCACGTGCTCGACCGCACCGCTCTTGCGCGTGATTTTCAACGTGAGGTCCTGCTGGGGCTTGATCGTTTCATCGAGACCCACGACATCGTAAGACTCGGTGCCATCAAGCTGCAGGGTCTGCGCCGTGGTGCCGTCTTTGAATTGCAGGGGCAGCACGCCCATGCCCACGAGGTTGGACCGATGAATGCGCTCGAAGCTTTGGGCGACGACGACTTTGACGCCCAGAAGATTGGTCCCTTTTGCGGCCCAGTCGCGGGAAGAACCGGTGCCATACTCTTGACCGGCCAGGATGATCAACGGTGTGCCCGCCTTTTGATAAGCCATCGACGCCTCGTAGATCGAGGTCTTGACCCCATCCACGCCAAGCGTGTTGCCGCCCTCTTCGCCGCCGAGCATCAGATTCTTAATGCGGACGTTGGCAAAGGTGCCGCGCGTCATGATGCGATCGTTACCGCGGCGCGAGCCGTAGGAGTTGAAGTCTTCATAGGTCACACCGCTTTCGAGGAGGAACTGGCCCGCGGGCGAGCTCTTCTTGATCGCGCCGGCCGGCGAGATGTGGTCGGTCGTGACCGAGTCGCCGAACAGGCCCAGAGCGCGCGCTCCGGTGATCGGCTTGATCGCGCCGGGGGTCATCGAGAAGTTCGTGAAAAACGGCGGCTCTTGGATGTAGGTCGATTTCGCCTCGAAGGCGTAAACATTGCCCGTCGTTGAAGGGATCTCGTTCCACTTCGGATTCTGCTCGGCGAAGTTGATGTAGAGACGGCGGAACACCTCGGGCTTGAGCGCGGCCTGCAACTGGTCGCGCACCTCTTGCAGCGTGGGCCAGATGTCCTTCAAGAACACGGGGGCGCCGGCCTGATCGTGGCCGAGCGGCTCGGTCGAGAGGTCGATATCAACGCGGCCCGCGAGGGCAAATGCGACGACCAGCGGCGGCGACATCAGGAAATTCGACTTGATGTTCTGGTGGACGCGCGCCTCGAAATTGCGGTTACCCGAAAGCACGGAGGCCGCAACGAGATCGTTTTTCACCACCGCCTCCTCGATCGGCGCCGAGAGCGGGCCCGAGTTTCCGATACAGGTCGTGCAACCGTAGCCGACCGTCTGAAAGCCGAGTTGGTCGAGGTAAGGCGTGAGGCCGGTCTTATCGAGATAGTCGGTCACGACGCGTGAGCCGGGCGCGAGCGAGGATTTCACCAGCGGGTTCACTTTGAGGCCCTTGGCGACGGCCTTTTTGGCGAGCAGACCGGCGGCGAGCATGACGCTCGGGTTGGAGGTATTGGTGCAGCTCGTGATCGCAGCAATCAACACGGAGCCGTGGCCGAGCTTGGTGCCACCGATATCGACGGTCACGGTCGAGAATTCTTCGGCCTTCTTGCCAAAACCATTTTCGGTGACGGGCTTGGAGAACGCCGCGACGAATTCCTGCTTCATCTTCGAGAGTTCGATCCGGTCCTGTGGACGCTTGGGACCGGCGACGCTCGGTCCAACCGTCGAGAGGTCGAGCGAAAGATCAGTCGAATACTCGATCTGACCTTTCTCCGGAATGCCCCAGAGATTCTGCGCACGGTAGTAAGCCTCATAGAGCGCGAGTTGCTTGGGGTCGCGGCCGGTGGCCCGGAGGTAATTGACGCACTCGGCGTCAATCGGGAAGAAGCCCATCGTCGCGCCGTATTCGGGCGCCATGTTGGCGATCGTAGCGCGGTCCACGACGGGCAGCGCGGCAGCGCCGGGACCGTAAAATTCGACGAACTTGCCGACGACTTTGGCTTTGCGGAGTTGCTGGGTGAGCGTAAGCGCGAGATCGGTGGCGGTGACGCCTTCGCGCAGGGCGCCGGTGAGATACACGCCGACGACGTCCGGCGTGAGGAAATAAACCGGTTGGCCCAACATGCCGGCCTCAGCCTCAATGCCGCCGACGCCCCAGCCCACGATGCCGAGACCGTTGATCATCGTCGTGTGCGAATCGGTGCCGACGAGCGTGTCGGGATAGTAAATCGCGCCCGCGTTAAGCACGCCCTTCGCGAGATACTCCAAGTTCACTTGATGGACGATGCCGATGCCGGGAGGGACGACCTTGAAGGTGTCGAACGCCTGCATGCCCCACTTCAAAAATTGGTAGCGCTCGCGGTTGCGCGAGAACTCGAGTTCGAGATTCTTCGCCAACGCATCGGCACTGCCCGCAAAATCAACCTGCACCGAGTGGTCAACGACGAGATCCACCGGCACGAGGGGCTCGATAATCTTCGGGTTTTTGCCCAGCTTCGTGACGGCCGAGCGCATCGCCGCGAGGTCCACCAAGAGCGGCACGCCGGTGAAATCCTGCAACACGATGCGCGCAACGACGAAGGGGATTTCGTCCGTGCGGTCAGCCTTCGCCGCCCACGTTGCGAGCGCCTTGATGGCGGGCTCGGCGACCCGCTTGCCGTCGCAATTGCGCAGCAGCGACTCCAGCACAATCCGAATCGAGACCGGCAGCTTGCTCACATTGTAGCCGGCCTTTTCGAGGGCGGGTAACGAGTAGAACGAGTGCGATTCACCGTTGGCGGAGAAGGCCTGGAGCGTGTTAAACGGATTGGGAAGGCTCATGAAGTTGGATTTTCGATACTCGATTAAAAGGGAGCTCGGGCCGCGAACGTAGCTCGGTTTATTTGGCGAGGACGGCCTTGATCGCGTCGAAGTTCGGCAGATCCTTCGGCGTGGCGGTCTGCTCGGCGTAGGTTACGACACCATCTTTGCCGACGACGAATGCTGCGCGAGCCGAGGTGTCGCCGATGCCCGCGAGCATCGGGAAAAGAACGCCATACGCCTTAGTCGTTTCCTTGTTCAAGTCCGAGAGCAGCGTGATGCCGATCTTGTTAGCCTTGGCCCAAGCTTCCTGGGCAAACGGGCTGTCCACGCTAATGGCGTAAACCGTGGCCCCGAGTTTTTCGTAATCACCGAGGCCGCTCGTCTGGTCGCACATTTCCTGCGTGCAGACGCCCGTGTAAGCGAGCGGGAAGAACAAAATCACGGTCTGCTTCACGCCAAAGTTGGCGCTAAGTTTCAGGTCGACGAGACCGTCGGCGGTTTTGGACTTGAGCGTAAAATCAGGGGCTTTTGAGCCGACGGCGATAGGCATGGTAGTGATGGATAAGGGTGGGTGGAAACGAAATGAAAGTGATGAGCTAGACTCCCGCGCAACGCCGCCGCAAACCGTTTTTCCCGATAGCAGACGTTTTTCTGCGTTAAGGCGGTACGGCATTAGAAACGCTCTTGCGCGGCCGGCGCGACGGGCCGTTAACTCTCTCCCCCGTGATGAACTTGATCGAAGATCTCCAATGGCGCGGCCTCATCGCCGATTGCACCGACCTTGCTGCGCTCACTCAGCGCCTGAGCACAGGGCCGATCACGCTTTATTGCGGCTTCGATCCGACCGGGGACTCGCTCCACGTCGGCCATTTGGTGCCGCAGTTGACGTTGCGCCGCTTTCAGCTGGCGGGTCATCACGCGATCAGCCTCGCCGGCGGAGCTACCGGCATGATCGGAGACCCGGGCGGCAAGTCCGCCGAGCGTAATCTGCTCAGCCGCGAGCAACTCGCCTACAATTACGACCGAATCTGTCTCCAACTCGGGCGCCTCCTCGATTTTTCCTCCTTCGGCAATCCGGCGAGGATCGTCAACAACGCCGATTGGACAGCGCCGATCAGCTTCCTCGATTTTCTGCGCGACGTCGGTAAGCACTTTTCGCTCGGCAGCATGATCGCCAAGGACAGCGTAAAAAATCGTCTCGGCAGCGAGGCCGGCATCAGCTTCACGGAGTTCAGCTACCAATTGCTGCAGGCCAACGATTTTTGCCATTTGAGGCAGGACCTAACCTGCGAACTCCAAATCGGTGGCACCGAGCAATGGGGCAACATCACGGCGGGCACCGATCTCATCCGCAAAAAAACGGGGCTCTCCGCGTGGGGCCTCACCTTTCCTCTCATCACCAAAGCTGACGGCACAAAGTTTGGCAAAACCGAGGGTGGCGCTGTCTGGCTCGATCCGGAAAAAACGAGCCCCTACAAGTTCTACCAATTCTTTGTAAACACCGAGGATGCCAAGGTCGGCGAATACCTCCGCAAGTTTACATTCCTCTCCCGCGCCGAAATCGAAGCGCTCGAAGCCAAACACGCCGCCAACCCCGGCGCTCGCGAGGCCCACAAAGCCCTCGCCACCGAGATTACGCGCACCGTTCATGGCCAAGGCGCGCTTGATGCCGCACTCAAAGCGAGCGCGATTCTTTTCGGCGCCGAGATCGGCGACACCAGTGAAGCCACCTTTGGTGACGTCGTCGGCGAGGTCCCGACAATCGGCGTGCCCGCTCACGCCGATTGGCTTGCAGGCAAGACGTTGCCATTAACCGAGGCCTTGGTGCTCGCGCAACTTGCCCCCTCGAAGGGGCAAGCCCGCAAGGACATCGAGGGCGGCGGCGTTTACGTTAACAACATCAAGGTCGCCGACTTCGCTCGTGCCCTCGGCCAAGCTGATCTGCTGTTCGGCAAATTTGTCCTCCTGCGCAAAGGCAAGCGCACCTATTCGGTCCTTTCGCTCGTCTAACCCGCTATTATCCCATGAAAACACTTCGCCTCCTCGCCCTACTAGCATGTTCTTTCGCGCTCTCGTGGAACGCTGCTGCCGCGCAGACTCCTCCGCAACTTGGCCTCCAAACTTGGACGTGCCGCAACATGACCTTCGACCAAGTCGTGGCCTTTGCGACCAAGCACGGCATCAAGCACCTCCAGTTCATCAAGTCGCACCTTGATCCCACGGCGCCGGCGGCCGAGAGCCTCCGCAAGAAGGCCGTGCTCGAGCAAAACGGACTCGTCGCCTACACGTTTGGCGTCAACGGCACCTCCATGGATAAAGAGGCGAACCGAAAGCTCTTCGAATTCGCAAAATTGATGGGCATCAAAATCATCATCGTCGAACCCCGGAACCTGGCCGAATGGGACAATCTCGAAGCCCTCGTGAAGGAATACGACATCAAGCTCGCGATCCACAATCACGGCAAAGGCTCGGTTTACGGCGATCCCGCCACCGTGCAGAAAATCCTCGACGCCCGCGACCGCCGCATCGGGGTGTGCCTCGATATCGGCTGGATCACCGCCGCCGGCTTCGATGCGGCCAAGGTGTTTCGCGATTACGGCGACCGGGTTTTTGATATGCACCTGAAGGACAAAAAAGTTGAAATGGTCGACGGCAAGACCGTCGCCGTTGACACTGAGATCGGCAAGGGAGGCGCAAACTACGCGGGCCTGTTCGCCGAAGTGAAGAAGTCCGGCTGGCAGGGCGTGCTCGCTCTTGAAACCGATAGCAAAACCTTCTCGGAAGATCCCAATCGCCTCGCCACCGAGGCCAGCACGTTTTTCTACGCTAACTTTTCGAAGCCCGCCGCGAAATAGCCGGGAAGTTCAGTCGGACTCAACCGCAAGGCCGGCTCAAACGTCCGCTTCGACTCAAAAGAACATCGCCTCGCTCAGCGTATTTTCTGGCGTGAGCAGGCTCACGGCGGCGGGCAGTTCCGTGCGGCCGGTGCCGAAGTCGGCCAGAAATAGGGCCGCGCCCGTCCCCGCATCGCCTCGCCAAGAAAAATACTTGCTGTCGGCGTAAGTGAACGTGAGCGCGAGGGCCTGCGGCGCCGCCTCCGTCGAAGAGACAAGTTCAAACGTCGCGCGGTTTTCTCCGCCTTGGCCGATGCGATCCTGCACCCAAGCGAGCAACACCCGGGCCTCGGCGGCGAGGTGGAGCCCATAGCCCAGCGTGACCGCATTCAGCCCGCCACACAGGGCGGACATCGGATAACGGCTGAGAAACTGCCCGAGCGATTGCCGCACGGGCAGTAACCGGGCAAAGGCCAAATCCCGCACGTTTTCCGGCCGCGGCCACGCGTAAGTGAGCGCGTCCGCCGGGGCGATCGCGCTGTCGAGCAACACGCGGTGCGCGCGGGTAAGCAGGTAACGATAATCCGCCAAACGCCCGCTCGCGCTGAAACGATGGGCCCAGTAGTAAAGCGGCAGATCGGTCGACAGGCAGATCGACACCTGATTCTCCAGAAATTTCCGGGCCGAGCTCGGATAACTTAAAAGGACGAATTCGCAGCAGCGCGTGTCTCCTTTTGATTTCCCGAGAAAGCATTCACCGTAAATTTTCGCCCGCATCTCCGCCACGCTTGCATCATCCGATGAAGGGCAAAGCACGACCACGCGGCAGGGATAGCGGCGCGAAAAACGGACAGCGGTCTCGAACTGCTCGACCGCATCGGCGGCCGTGGAATTAAGCCCAAGATGCAACACGAAGTTAACTTGGGTCGCCTTGGTCTCGCCCTTGTCCGGCGCTGGGCCGCCGCTGGCGGCAGTATCGGCCCACATCTTCGCTAGGCTTGAGGAGATCGAACCCACGGGCAATTCGATACCCGGAAGCGCGTCGAAAATCGCGGGCATGGCGGCTTAGGGCTGACGCCAAACGTGCTGGTTTGCGGCAACCAGCGCTTCGCCTGTGGCCGGGCCCCACGAGCCGGCTGGGTAGCTGTCCATGCCTTCGCGGCCGGCGATTTTCCAATGTTCGAGCACCGGAGTGTAAAGTTTCCACGACGTCTCGGCTTCGTCGCCACGGATAAAAAGCGTGCCGTCACCGATCATGGCATCGAGCACCAGCCGCTCGTAAGCCTCTGGGGTGTTGGAGCCAAACGTGGTCGCGTAACGGAAGCTCATTTTCACCGGCTGGGTGCGGGTCTCGAGACCGGGAATCTTGGTGTTAATGATCAGGCTCAGGCCCTCGTCGGGCTGAATCTGAAAAGCGAGCGTGTTGGCCGCGAGGTCGAAGCCGCCGTCTTTGGCGAACAACGTGCCGGGCGGGCGCTTGAAGTTGATCGCGATCTCGGACACGCGGCGCGCCATGCGTTTGCCGGAGCGCAGATAAAACGGGACGCCTTGCCATCGCCAATTGTTGATCGAGAGCCGGATGCCGGCGTAGGTCTCGGTGGCCGATTCCGGCGCGATGCCGCCTTCTTGGAGATAACCGGGAACAGCCTTGCCGCCCATCATGCCCGCGGCGTATTGCGCGCGGGCGACGTCTCCATCCGCGCCGAGATTAAGCGGCTGGATCGCCCTGAGCACTTTGACTTTTTCATCCCGCACCGCCTCGGCATCCATGGAAACAGGCGGCTCCATCGCGGTGAGCGCGAGCAATTGCATCGTGTGATTCTGGATCATGTCGCGCAACGCACCGCTCTGCTCGTAATAACCGCCGCGGGTGCCGACACCCACTTCCTCCGCGACGGTGATTTGAACACTGTCGATAAAGTTACGGTTCCAAAGAGGCTCGAAGATCGCGTTGCTGAAGCGCTGCACGAGCAAATCCTGCACCGTCTCCTTCCCGAGGTAATGATCGATCCGGTAGACTTGGTGCTCGGCCAGCACGGAGCGGATCGTGACATTGAGCGCGCGTGCCGACTCGAGGTCTTTGCCGAAAGGTTTTTCGATAATGACCTTCGTGTGATGAGCCTGACCGAGATACTTGGCCGCCAGACCGCTGGCACCCAGATTTTGCAAAATCGGAGCAAACACCGAGGGCGGAGTTGAAATATAAAAAAGCGTCTGCACTTCGCGCCCGATCTTCTTTTCCAGCGCCGCGATATGGGCGGCGAGACGGTCGAATGCGGCTTTATCATCGTAGCCGCCGGCAACATAAGAGGTATTCGCGGCGACGCGCGCCCAGACCTCAGCATTCAATTCGCGGCGGGAGAATTCCTTGATCGCATCAGTGGCAAGCGCACGAAATTCTTCATCCGGAATCGCCTTCCGGCCGTAGCCCACGAGAAAGAAATCGGCAGGCAACAGGTTGTCGTGACCAAGATTGTAAACCGCCGGGATGAGCTTGCGGGCCGTCAGATCGCCGGACGCACCGAAAATGACTACAACCGTCGGAGGCGCTCCCCGGTGTTTGCTCAGGCCTTGGAGAAATGGATGACGCGCAGATTCGGCCATAAAGGAGAATTTCTCTGCAACGCCCGGAGTTGAAGCAAGGGAAATGGCGGCGGCGACCACGGTCGACATAACGCCGGGACGCACCACTCAGGGTTGAAAGTGTTTCGGGAAGAGACGTACGTTCGCAAAATGGCGCACGTTCGCGGCGCCACCCGGTGCAAACGCGACTTCCACCACATCGAGCCGGAAAGTGACAGGAGGATACTGCAACGTGCGGAGGTAAGCCGTCGCGGCGCGACGGAGCACCGCTTTTTTACGGGCATTCACGGAATGAAACCCCGAGACCAACGCGGCGGCAGCACGGGTCTTCACCTCCACGAAAACCAACACTTCGCCATCACGCGCGACCAGATCAATCTCCTCGCGCAGATCCCTCGGATTGCGCCAGTTCCGCGCAACGATGGAAAACGCTTGTTCACGTTGCAAAAACTCCGCCGCTGCGGCCTCACCCCGGGCCCCGGAATTCTCTTCGGCTGCGGACGGCAACCCCATGAACTGTTTTAAGCGCGATAACATGCAGGAATATCTAGGAATTCTCACTGCGAGTCGAAGGACCAAATGGCAATCTCGCACGTGTGCCCTGTTCTTGCGCCCATAGCCTCCTCAACTATCGCCACCCCTCTCCGACGCTTTGGGCCCTTAGTTACCCGTCGCGCCGCCCCGCACCGTGACGGGCAGATCGTTGCGGTAGGCGATCGCAAACACGGCTTTCAGTTCCGACCCGGACGCAAGCCTCACCGCCGCCGAAGCCCGCCGACTTTCCAAACGCTTATTCAAAACCGGGGAATACCAATAACAGTCCTTCGACATCGTCTCCGCTTCCGTCTCCGCCGTGATGACCTTCTTGTAGCCGAGCGTGTTTTGCAGTTCATCAATTACCGCGGACGAGACGGCGACGAATCCGGGAGAAGTGAGTCCCTACCCAAATTTGAAGTGACGCGGCCCCAGCTTGGGCGCCGCGCTGCGGTCAAGAGAAGAGAATCGTGTTCCCTGCCCACTCTAGGCCTCACGTAGTGGCCAAATTTGCTCCCACCAAATTTCGCGCCAGCGCCTTCAAATCACCCCGTGGCCCCGCCCACATTCCGATCTTCCCGCATTCCAGTCCGCCCGCGCTCCCGGCTCGCCCACCCTGCTGTACTAATTTCTCCTCGCTACCCTCTACCGGCTACCCGCTACTTCTGCCCTCCTTCCCCCAATGCCAACTTGGAACCGATTTAAATCCCTCTACTACCAAAACCCCGCGCTCGGCCTCGCGCTCGATATCAGTCGCATCCCGTTTCCCGACGATTACCTCGCCGCAAAAGACCCGGCTCTCCAGCAGGCCTTTGCCGACATGGCCGCCCTCGAATCCGGGGCCATCGCCAATCCCGACGAGAACCGTATGGTCGGTCATTACTGGCTGCGTGCGCCCCAGCTCGCCCCGACGCCCGCCCTCGCCGCCGAGATTTCGTCCACGCTCACCGCGATCCAAGACTTCGCCGCCAAAATCCACGCCGGCACCATCGCCGGCCCCAAGGGTAAATTCAAAAACCTGCTCGTGATCGGCATCGGCGGCTCGGCCCTCGGACCGCAGCTCGTCCAACACGCGCTCGGCCAGCCCCGCAAAGACAAGCTCGCCGTGTCCTTCTTCGACAACACCGATCCTGACGGCATCGACTACGTTCTCGCAGGCCTTCGCGGCCAACTCGCCAAAACTCTCGTCGTCGTTATTTCCAAATCCGGCGGCACCGCCGAGACCCGCAACGGCCAACTCGAAGCCTCCGCCGCCTTCCAATCCGCCGGGCTCGATTTCACGCAG
>Ga0209444_10000469_pt1 | contig 22016 bp, 12 predicted proteins | sample LauGreFaBDMM15DN_2_FD_188215 | JGI IMG/M metagenome (GOLD analysis project Ga0209444, IMG submission 188215) | Freshwater lake microbial communities from Lake Michigan, USA - Fa13.BD.MM15.DN (SPAdes) (version 2) | ecosystem: Environmental > Aquatic > Freshwater > Lake | place: Lake Michigan... | reverse complement strand
GTGTTAGCAGCAGTAACCGTAATCGTACCTGTAGCTGAACCGTTCCCACAACCTCCTGTTAAAGGAATGCTGTAATTAAAAGTCCCACTTGCAGTTGGTGTACCCGAAATAGTGATCGTGTTTGAAGCCCATGCCGCTGACACTCCTGTAGGCAAACCATTACCTCCCGAAACTCCACTATTTGAAATTCCTGTTGCGCCTGTTGAAACATGTGTAATGTTTGTTAGTGCAGTATTGATACATAACGTAGGGGTGCTACTTGCTGCAGCTGCTGTGTTGCTGCCTGTAAACTCATCTGCACCAATATCAGGTGTACTTCTGTTCTCTCCATCATAATCGGTAGTGATACCTGAAATAGGCGTACCTGCATTATTTAAACTACAGTTGCCTGAAGTTGTTAAATGTAGATCAGTGGCTGAGGTAAAGGTTGGAGCTACACTTTTAGAGCTGGCGTCTTGATTAGAAGCATTTTTCCAATTGGCTAGCGATGCTCTAGCTGAATTTAAAAACCCAACACTTCCAGACGAAGAGTAGTCATTAAAATTAATTGTTGTAAACCCTGCAGCAGTACCTGCAGTATAAATTGCATAACGCGTTCCCGTTGTTTGAGAATTGCTGAAAATATTATTTCTGATATTTAATGCAGTTACACTAGAGGCTATGTTTATTGCCGCTGACACCCCTACTGTAGTTTGATTGACAGAAAGTGATACTGTATTAAAGTAAACATTATAACCGCCGCCTGAATTGATCATAATTCCATAGCCATTATCTGCTTCTCCTACCCCTGAATCATAACCATTGCCTGCTACATCATAAATCATATTATTTTGTACAGTAACATTACCGGTTGTACTACTGCTATATAAGCCAATGCCATTAGAACCGTAACCACTCGTATTTGTATTCTTTATATCACTAATTTTATTACCAGAAATTGTACCACCTGATTGTGTACCTGATACATAAATACCTGATGCTGTTGAAGATGTTGCAGTAGTAACACCAAAGATTGTATTACCCGTAACAGAAACACCTGTCTGTTGGTAAATTTCAATTCCACTCATTCCAATTTTATTACCTGCTGTGGCAGAACCAATGAGGTTTCCCGATATTACTGTACCAGATTCATTTCCTGTTGGACCTACAACAACTATTCCATATAAAGCTGTATTTACTGTGTTATTATTATAGGTATTATTGGCATTTGCAATTGCTGCAAAATCTCCTAATGTAGAACCAGAACTACTTACTATCCCGCCAAATGTTGTAGTAGGTGCATTACCGGTAACAATACAATTTTTAATCGTGTTATTAGTGGCTCCGTTTGAAACAGATGCGCTCCCTAACCAAACAACAGCACTTGAAGTACCTGTATTAGTATTAATTATAGTTAAATCTTTACTTGTGCTTCCATTATTACTACCATCAATGATTACATAATCGGCACCATTTAATTTAAAAATTGCAACGGCAGAAGAGCCACTTATAGTTGCTGTAACACCGCTTGTAGGTTTTATTGTTAACGTATTGGATGCGCTGGCGGAACTATTTGCATTAATAATTATTGGAAAGGTTTCACTAATCGAATATGTCGCAGCAGTTAGGTTAAATGTTACAGGTCCTGTCATGCAAGCACTGTTAATTGCGGTAACTGCCGCTGTAAGCGTTGCATAATTACCCCCCGCACCCACCGAGTATGTGCCCGACATTTGTAGTGATACTGTAACAGCGCCAGAGACTGAACTTGTCGTTGAACATCCATTTGAATTGGTAATGGTAACATAATAATAAAGGGTCCCTGCTGAAGAACTTTGCGGCGTATATGTTGAATTTGTTCCCGCAACAGAGGTTCCTCCCGATGTTGAAGACGTCGTGTTGCTGTACCATTGATACGCTGAGATTGTTCCACTACCAGCAGTAGCACTGACAGATAAGCTTGTTAATGTACCATTCTGACAAACTGCCTGTGTAGAGGCTGATGGTTGTGTTGATATTGACGGTGCAGCATTTACCACTACATCCTGTGAGCCAGCCGCACTGCTCCAACAAGTTGAGGTATTATTTCGTGAGCGAATGTAATATGTTCCTGTAACAGTTACACTGTATGTCGAGGCAGATGAAGTAGTGCTTGTTCCCGTGGAACCCGTCTGCCAATACCATGTTTCCCCTGATGGGGCTGATCCATTTGCTGTGAGCGTTACGCCAGATGCAAAACATTGGGGTGAATTGCTTGTTGGATTCCCTGGGGATGCAGGAAGCGCATTTACAACGATATTCACCGCATTACTCTGTGCCGAACTACATGTTGTGGTTGCATTTGTTCCAATAACATAATAACCTGTGCCAGCCGCTGTTCCAGACCATGTCAAAGCGCTGCCTGTTCCAGCAACTGTTGAACCAACTATTGCATTACTGCTATTAAACAATTGATAGTTTATTCCCGAAACAGAGGTGGAGGAGCTTATGGTGGTGGTAACTCCGCTACATACAGTACTTCCTGTTAAAACAAGAGCGGTAGGTAATGGATTCACTGTCACCGCTAACGAACCTGCCCCTGTACTCCAACATCCCGTCGCAGCAACTTGTGAACGAATGTAATAGGTATTTGAAGTAGTAACAGTATAAGTAGAGGCGGATGAAGTGGTGCTTGTTCCCGTGGAACCCGTCTGCCAATACCATGCTTCCCCTGAAGGGGTTGATCCATTTGCTGTGAGGGTTACACCAGATGTAACACACTGCGGAGAATTAGATTCTGGATTCGCGGGATTCGCGGGAAGTGCAGTTATGGTAACTGTGAAATTTGATGAAGCACTTACGCAGGAATTCGCATTTTTTACGGTTATGGTTCCTGTATACGTATTAGCTGTCGCGCCGGCTGGAACAGCAATAGATAGTGTGCCAGCAGCACCTGCTGACGTAAAGGTATTCGATTGATTGGTCACTGCTACAAAACTATTGGTTGGTGTTGAATTCCAAGTTATGCTGTAAGATGTGGGGGTATTGGTAGTTGCAGTATAAGCAACGGGGGTATTCTGAGCACTTGAAGAGTAGCAAACGCTTGTTGCATTCGCTGCCCATGTTGCAGTAGGTAGTGGATTAACCGTTCCACTTACACTAACCGTTTTGGTAGTAGCTCCGGTTGAGGCACAAGAAATTGTTGAAGCCGTTGGACTACTCGATTGAGCCATCATTCTCACCGTAATCGTTTGACTAGAAACGGTTCCAGTACTTGGAGTAAACGTTAAATATGCGGGCGAAGTTGTTGAATTCACATAACTTGTTGCTCCACCATCCGAAGAAATTTCAAAGCCCGATGGAGGGGTAACAGTTAAGTTGTTTGCACCTAAATTAGCGCCTGAAACAGTAAATGTCGCAGTGGCGGATGCCGAATTGGCACAAGAGGTAAATGCTGATAAACTTGTTGCTGATAGTGTGATCAATGGAGTTGTACATGCGTCAACAGTGACAGAGCTTGAAGCAGGGCTTTCACATTTTCCGCTTTCGGTTTGAGTAGCAGTTAAAATATCTGATGCGGCTAATGTTGAAACAGTCGCTGACCAAGTTCCTCCAGCTCCAACGGTAGCTGTGCCTATAGAAGAACCCCCTCTAATTACGCTAATAGAAGCACCATTAACTCCTGTTCCTGAAACCGTGGTTTCTCCCGCACAATAGGCCCCAGTAATTGCCGGTGTAGTTGATATTGACTGAACTGTAACTGCTGCTGAAGCCGCACTCACAGTTTTACAAGGAGCTGTTGCTTTGGCTGTAATTGAAGCACCACTTGCAAGAGCTGTTAAACCACTCTTAGTCCAGGCACCAGAAGTAACTGTTGTTGTTCCCAAGGAAGTGGATGCATTAAATATTTCAATTGAAGTATTATCATCTTCTGTGCTCGTACCTGATATTGTCGTGGCTCCTGCACAAATGGGAGAAACAACAGGGGCTGTTGTAACCAAGGGAGTTGACCACGTTAGAGTAACTTTCCCAGATCCTCCAACACCTCCTATGTAAGGAGTGACACCTCCTGTTTGACGAGCACCACCACCACCGCCTCCTCCAATCAAGCCCTTTACACCCTTTCCACTTGTATTGCCATTTCCTCCTGCAACACCACCTATTGGAGCCGAACCGGCAGTCGCACCTAAGCCCGGATTCCCATCAGCGCTTGTTCCTGCGCTACTTCCACCGCCGCCACCCGCTGTACCATTAACCCCTGGTGCACCAGCACCACCAGCACGTGCAGTATTTCCTGAAACAGTTGGCCAAGTATTAACTCCGCCCGAGCCGCCTAGACCATTTGAGTTCCCGAAACCTCCTGATCCACCTGCTGCAACAACAGCAGAGCCAAAGGAAGAGTTTCCTCCATTGCCTCCATTAGCGGAAGCAGTAAAACTTGGTTTTCCACCTTCACCAACAGTAATCGTATAAGTAGTACCTGGAGTAACAGCAATATTTGTTGTTGATGCATAAGCACCGCCACCGCCACCGCCCGAAGCTCTGTTGGAAGCATTATTCACCTCTGTACCACCAGCCCCTCCAGCACCGAAACATACAACATTAACCCAACATACTCCAGTCGGAGCTGTCCAGGTTGAAGAGGAATTAAATGTTAATGGAGAAGACTCAGAATTAGTTGAAATATAGGAGATTTGGATATTAGGCCGTGATGTTCCTGCAGTGAGAGAGGTAGCAGTTCCTGAAACTCCACTTATCGAGTTTATTGCATATGTGTCGGCGATATAATATCGATTCATATTTGCGGCAGTAGTAGATGCATTAAAGTATCTATATGGCGATGCATATGCAGATGACTTTTCTACCAAAACATGTAAGTTGCTTGTTCCATTATAATTGTAAGGGGTTTGAAGAGTAATGGATTTCCATCCTGCATTTGCAGTAATTGTGAAGCCCCCATCATAAACTAAGTAATAGCCCGTTAAATCATAACTACCATTTGATAGCGAAGCGGCTGAAGCTGACTTCATCCAAATCCGAATTATAGGGGTCGTATTCGCCGCGGTAGTCAAATCTCCAGAATAAAATGCAATAGAAGAAATTTGGACTGGTCCTCCCGTATTTATCTCAGAACTTAAATAAATTTGCTCAGAAATTTGACTATTATAATAAGTTGTGAATGGAATATTTGAGGATGTTGTACCTGTACCTATTGTGACCGAACTCTGCCCCAAACAACTTCCCCCAAATAACAAGCAAACAGCAAGCACCCCCGCCATGCGTGAGAAGCATTTCTTCCATAAATTTTCTGTTTGGTTTGTTGCAGGAGATTCGTTCCGTTTCCCGTTCAAAATAGCGTGTACGCGGGATAGAATCGTATGAATTGACTTCATGCCAGTTGCGGGTTTAGGTTTAGTTTTTGGTTTAGTAGGTCCTTGCAATTTTCATGAAAACATTTATTTTCAATCAGTTGCAAGTATGTAAATATAAAAAAAGAAATGATAAATCCAAATTTTTCGGGCACGAATATTAGGTAGAACAAGGTGCCGCTATAGCATGTGCTGCGCATGGATTTCGGCCTCGCGCGAGGTGAAATTTGTTGGAAATACTTGGTGGGGCTTATTGGAAATGCAAGGGAATAGCTTACGCCTTTATGGGTAAAACCGATGGAAAAATGAGGGGAGAATGATCGTCGATCGATTTACTCTACGGTCACCGACTTCGCCAAGTTTCGTGGTTGATCGACGTTGCAACCACGCATGACAGCGATGTGGTAGGAAAGTAATTGGAATGGAATGGTTGCCAACAAAGGAACTAAGAATTCGTTCGATTCAGGGATTTCAATCACATGATCGGCCATTTCACGCACTTGGGTGTCTCCTTCCGTAACAACGGCGATTACTTTTCCTTTTCGGGCTTTGACTTCTTGAATGTTCGAAACGACTTTCTCGTATGAATTTCCTTGAGTAGCGATAACGAAAATCGGCATGTTCTCATCGATTAAGGCAATCGGGCCGTGTTTCATTTCGGCCGCTGGATATCCTTCTGCATGGATATAAGAAATCTCTTTTAATTTCAATGCTCCTTCTAAGGCAACTGGGAAAGAACTTCCTCTTCCTAAGTACAATGCATTGGATGCGTCTTTGTACTCTGCGGCGATTTGTTGAATTAACGAATCCGTTTCTAGTACTTGTTTAACTTTCTCTGGAATTGCCTCCAATTCAGCCAATAAAGTTCTAAAATGTGTTTCGCTGATGGTTCCTTTTTTGTGCGCTAAGGAAAGTGCCATTAAGGTTAACACCGTAACTTGTGCTGTGAACGCTTTTGTTGATGCCACACCAATTTCTGGTCCAGCGTGGGTGTAAGATCCCCCATCTGTCAAACGAGAAATGGACGACCCAACAACGTTGCAGATTCCCAGAATGGTTGCTCCTTTTGATTTTGCTAATTCCAACGCTGCCATGGTATCGGCAGTTTCGCCTGATTGTGAAATGGCAATGACCACATCGTTTTCAGACAAAATTGGATTTCTATAGCGGAATTCACTGGCATATTCGACTTCTACGTTGATGCGTGCTAAATCTTCGATGAGGTATTCGCCAACAAGTCCAGCGTGCCACGACGTTCCACAAGCCACAATGATTAGGCGATTTGCGTTGATCATCTTTTGCTCGTAGTCACTCAGTCCGCCTAGTTTTACCCATGCTTCTTCAGCATTTAATCTTCCACGGAAACAATCATGAATCGAGCGCGGTTGCTCGTGAATTTCTTTGAGCATGAAATGCTCGTATCCACCTTTTTCAAGCGCCTCTAATTCCATTTCCAATTGTTGGAAAAACGGCGTGCGTTCTTGATCGGCAATGTTGTATAATTTTAATCCTTCTTCTAGATCGATAACAGCTATTTCTTCGTCGTCTAGATAAACCACTTTTTTCGTGTATTCAACAATTGGCGTCGCATCAGAAGCCAAGTAAAAATCTCCTTCTGTACCGATTCCAACCACCAATGGACTACTTTTTCTTGCTGCAACTAATCGATTAGGGAAATCTTTTGATATGGCTGCAATCGCATAAGCGCCATGTACTTGTGAAAGTGCCAAACGCAAGGCCTCACCGTACCAAACATTTTCTTTTTTGCTAATGTAATCAACTAAGTGAACGATCACTTCGGTGTCCGTTTCACTTTTAAAAAGGTATCCTTGGTTTTGAAGTTCGCGTTTCAGCACATCGTAATTCTCAATAATTCCGTTGTGAATCAAGGCAATTTTCCCGTCCATTGAGGTATGCGGATGCGCATTGACATCGGATGGTTCACCGTGTGTTGCCCAACGCGTATGTCCGATTCCAGCATGACCTGCCACGTTTTGACTGAGTGCAAACTCCTCCATCACACTCACCTTGCCTGCTTTTTTGAAAACGTTTAAGTTTCCATCGTGCAATAAGGCAACACCAGCGCTATCATATCCGCGGTATTCTAATCTTTTCAGTCCTTTTACGACAATCGGAAATGCATCCTTTTTGCCAATATATGCTACAATTCCACACATAAATTAATAGGTTGTATAAGTCAAAATGAGTTTAGGCTTCATTTTATTGATCGTGTTTGGACCATTAAAAACGATGCGTTCTGCCGAGTTTCTAAAGAAAACAGGAGAAACAACAACGCCCGTATTATCAATTTTATCAGCGATTAATGCTTGCGTATAGGTTCTTAAATCAATCGCAAAATGTTTTTTGCTATCGATGAATGCGCCAACTACATTTAAGTTTGACAATTTGATATCGCTTGCTTTTAAACGCGCTGCTACGGAAACAGCGGAGCCTGGTTTGTAGCGGTATCCGTTTTGAAATTGCACAGGAAGTGTCAAATCGGCACGGTGTATCACGATATTCTTAGGAAGATTGTCTAAGCCTGGTATTTTAATGACCGCTCGCTGTCGAAATGCCTGCGCATAAAAAGTCGATTGTCCCTTCGTGCTGTCTTGTAGTACCATCTCCAATGGAGTTCCTGCATGATCGGTGTCGATGTGTACAAAATCTGCCGCTTGACTATTCATCACGACATCATAGCTTTTCTTTACCCCACTTTGAGTGTAATAAATGGTGAGCTTCGATGCAGCGTTATTATTGATGTTAAAATAGAATATCGCTCCTTTTCCAATGGTTTGAGAAGGATTATTCACTTGGATTTTGAATCCTTTGAAGAATGCTTGAAAATTCACGTTCGACGCAAAGGTTCCGTTTGCAGACGTGGACTCTTGAATGAAGTTCTTCGCAAAATTTGTATCTAGTGGGATGCGTAATTGTGGCGCGAGTGTGTCGCTACCTACAACTGTATTAGACAATGGTTTCGGGGTAATTGTTCCCAATCCATTCACCACGAGATTACCTGGTTTACTTGGTGTAGTCGAAAAATCATAATAGACGGAGTCCATGGAGAGGCTATCACTTAACTCATAAACCTCGAAATTCTGAGCGCTTAAATCGCCGTAATACCCAACGTATTGCAGAGCCAGAACACAAGAGTCATATACAATCGTACCAATATCACCAAAGACTGGATTTAATGATTTGAGTCGAAATTCCGTGTAGAACTCGGCAGAAACTTTGCCAAATTTTGGATCCACGTAGCTTCCCAAAAGGACATTCGCCATGTTGTCGGTAATGGCGGAATCTTCATCAATCGTATAGGTGATTAAGTCAAATGTATCCGTCGTAATTCCATTTAATAATTGATCTTGGTCAATTGCTGGTTTACCGATTTCGTGTTTACTCTTTTGACAAGAGACGAAAAAGATGAGCAATCCTAGTAAGATAGATGAAAAACTTCTCATGTTGAACGCGCGGAATTTGATTAAGCTAAAACGGATTCTTCTATTACTTTATCAAAGAAAGCGGAAAGTTCTTTCCCTTGATTTTCTTCTGGAATATAATCCAATTTCAAGGTATTCGTTTCGTCAAAAATGGCTTTCAAGTTCGGCGCTAAATTTTCACAGGCAATATTTATTCCATCTGCGTATTCTGCAAAAACCTTCATGATGTTTTCATGAGTTGGGTCTAACAATTTATTGCTGATTTCTTTCGGAAATCCTTCAAATGCTAATTTTTCATGAAAGCGCTTGTCCCAAGGAGCTGCAAATTCATCGTTATACAAACTAATCACCACTTTCGTGTTCTTGAAATGTGGGTCTTTATTGTACACATGTTTGATATACAAGGCCATGATTCCGGTCATCCATCCGTGACAATGAATCACATCCGGTTGCCAGCCCAGTTTTTTAACGGTTTCCAATACGCCTCGTGAGAAGAACATAGAACGCTCGTCATTGTCTGGAAAACATTTTCCCTTTTCGTCAAGTAGGGTAGTTTTGCGTTTGAAGTAGTCGTCGTTGTCTATAAAATATACTTGCATTCTCGCCGCAGATACTGAGGCTACTTTGATGATCAATGGATGATCATGGTCGTCGATACAAATATTCAGTCCGGATAGACGAATAACTTCATGCAATTGGTGTCTTCTTTCATTGATTGCACCAAAACGAGGTGTAAATACACGAATTTCTTTTCCAAGATCTTGAACAAGTGGCGGGATTCTGCGCGCTGTCGATGAAATATCGGATTTCGGTAAAAACGGGAAGATTTCTTGCGAAATAAACAGGATTTTTTTCTTTTCCATTCAGTAGTGATAGGAGTACAAAATTAAGAAATTTAAATGAACTTTCATAAAAAGCAATAGCTTTGTCCACGATTCTCTTAATCCTATGTCGAAAGTTAAGGTCATTTATACAGCAGAAGAGTTGCAACAGTTTCGTAAAAAGCTGAGCGAAAATTCTCAAACACTTGGATTTGTGCCAACCATGGGGGCCCTTCACAACGGACACATAAGTTTGATACAAAAATCCATCCAAGAGAACGACTACACCCTGATCAGTATTTTTGTCAATCCCAAGCAATTCAATAACAGCGTAGACTTGAAGGAGTATCCAAGAACCTTGTCCGCTGATTTAACACTATTAGATGGCTTCCAAAACTGTGTTGTTTTTGCGCCAGAAGAAGCGGAACTCTATCCTAAAAATGACGAATTTGTTCCAATGGAATTGGGGTCAATTGCACGTGTTTTGGAGGGTGCTTTTCGTCCAGGACATTTCGAAGGAGTCGTGCATGTTGTTCATAATCTTTTTCATTTAGTAAGGGCAAATCAGGCCTATTTTGGTCAAAAAGACTTCCAGCAATTGGCAATTATTCGACTTTTAACCAAGCATTATGGGTTTGAAACACGGATAATTGCTTGTCCAACGGTACGAGAATCCAACGGACTTGCCATGAGTAGTCGAAACATGCGCTTGAGTGAAAAAGAGCGGCAAGATGCCTTGATCATCATCGAAACCTTGCGTTTGGTGGAGTCCTGCAAGAACAAGGAATCGCTTCCTGACACCCTAGATTCCGCAAATCGATTTTTTCGTTCAGGAAATCTCAGCTTAGAATACCTTGCAGTCGTTGATCCCGAAACGCTTTGTGCAATAAGCGAGTGGCAAGAAAATCAAATTTGTTGCATTGCTGCACATTGTGGAAGTGTGCGCTTGATTGACAATTTATTATTCTAATCCGTTTATTTGATTTATTTTTGCGACGGAAATTGTTATGTTAATTCAAGTTTTAAAATCTAAAATTCACCGCGTTCGTGTCACACAAGCTGACTTGAACTACATCGGTAGTATTACCATTGATGAGTCATTAATGGAGGCTGCTAATTTGATTGAAGGTGAACGCGTTCAAATAGTTAACATCAATAACGGCGAGCGTTTTGAAACGTATGTCATCAAGGGTGATCGTCAATCGGGCATGATCTGTTTGAATGGTCCGGCGGCACGCAGAGTAGCCGTAGACGATGTCATCATCATCATTGGATATGGGTATTTAGAATTTGAAGAAGCAAAAACATTCAAGCCTTCATTGGTGTTTCCTAACGAATCCACCAATTTGTTGGATTAAATTTCTTGGTTTCATTTCTCGAAACCACTACCTTTCCAAAAAAATCACATGGCAAGATTGGCGTATATCCAAGATAAAATTGTTTCCATTGAAGAAGCACAAAAGCGCATTGGCTTGTACAAACTGAAAAACGAAACCCTTGTTTTCACGAATGGTTGTTTCGATGTGTTGCATCTTGGACATGTGCGCTATTTAGCGGCAGCGGCAGATTTAGGTAAACACCTGATCGTTGCCATTAACACAGATGATTCGGTTCGAAGATTAGGGAAAGCCTCTAATCGTCCCATCAATCCAAATGAAGCACGTGCAACATTGATTGCCGCGCTAGGATTTGTGGATTTAGTTGTCTTTTTCGATAACGATACCCCTTTGGAAGTGATTTCGGCATTGAATCCAGATGTTTTAGTAAAAGGAGCTGATTACGATAAAAACGAAATGGATCCATCCAAATCAACGTTTATTGTTGGTTCAGATATGGTTCGAAAAAATGGTGGGTTGGTCGAAACAATTGAGTTGGTTCAAGGATATTCGACTACCGAGATTTTGAAAAAAGGAGCGAACTAATTATCCGCCACCTGATCCAAGCTTCACTCCAGATTGTTGTTCCTTTTCCTGTTGTTCCTTCCATGAATTGAGTGTTTTCTTCAATTTTGAGTCTTTCGTTTGCTTTTTTTCTTCCATAAATTCTTGTTTGCTCGCAGGGCCAAATTTGATTTTCAGATCTTCTTTGGGAACATCTTTCGGGACATATGCTTTCACTGTGGAGTCTTTGTTAAAAAAGCCGAACTCTGCTTTTAGCATGGATTTAGCTTGAACTTTTTCTTCTTGACGGTATTCTTTGGCTTGGGCTTTTCTTCCTTCATCATCCCACTCATAAATTGGATGCTCAAGTGTCCCGTGCATTCTTAAAAACAGCCGTAGACCGGTGCCATCATCCATCACTTCGCCAAATTCACTTTGATTACTGCGCTCTTTCAAATCTCGGAAACGAAAGGCAAAACGATAATCAATGACATTTTCGAATGAATGTCGGCCGGAAAGATCCATGTCTAATGCCGTGGAGCGAATCGTCATTTTAGGAATTTCAATCATTCCATTTTGAATGATAATGCTGTTTTCCATCATTTCAAAATCGACATCTTTCAATTTCCTCTCCAATAGATCAATGTTTTCTTTACCTAGCACTAATTTCCCGGACTTCGTTTTTAAACTTTCCGTGATGTCTTTGAAGGACGCCACATTTTTTAAGTGTCCGTTGTAGACTTTCAAGTCAATTTTCGCTTCAATACCACTGTAAGTAATTCCTTTAGCCAATGTAAATGGAGCCCGAAAGAACAAGTTTGCTTCGGCGCGTCCAGAAATATTTTGCTCACGAATAACCGTTTGATCAAAGTTCTCCCATTCTTTAAAAAGCGCTTTGAATTTTAGGTTTTTTCCAGCAATTTGTGTGGTAAGGATAAATTGTTCTGGCTCCTTCTCTTCGATGATTAAGGCGCCACTGAGCAACGCTTCGGCATTCACCAGACTCATTTGTGGGAAATGCAAACGTCGGTGTTCAATGTTCATTTTACTGATGAGGTGTACGAATTCGTGTTTACCGTATCGAAGTTTTTCAATTTGCAAATTGATTTCACCTTGAATGTTATCGGGTAAAGAATACACTTGACCATTTTCAATTTTCATTTCTTTCGTTGTCGAACCAAGGTCTTCTATGCTTAAGTTTTTGCTCTCTAGTAAGACACTCGTTTTCAAATCACCTTTTCCATTGATGTACGGAAAAATATTTCCGAAAATGCCATTGAGTTTTACATCGCTAGAGCCTAGTTTGAGGGATGTGTTTTCGATTCCTGCTTCATTTCCACGTAGAAATAAGCGTCCATTTACTTCGCTAAAACGACGTTTATCAGATTTTAATTTTAAGGAAATATTTTTTAATTCAAGTTGTCCGCTACATTGTTCAACCGCTAATTCTCCCTCCGGATTTGTTGCTAATTTAAAGTTCGTTTGAATGCCCAAATTACCGCGTACCTCGTCAACGGAGGGCAAGTGGAAAATCGAATGAATCAAGGCTAAATCCACATTTCCTTTGGCGGCACCTTCCACCTTAGGAGAGTCAAATTCTCGGAGTTCCACTTCCCCCGAAAAGGGTCCGCCGGCTGTGCGAAAGCGCACATTTTTCATGGAAATATATTCCCCGTTTTCTCCGGTGTTGCTGTATTTACCGCTTAATTGAATGTCCTGTATGTTCAATCCATGTTCTGGCTCGGTTAATTCCCCATTTTGAATACTAAAATCAGCATTCATTCCAATGGGGTCAACTGCGGACAATGCCCCGGCTAAATCCAAGTGAAAATCAACTTTCCCGCTTCCTTTGAAGGCTTTCACATCTTTTGCGGCATCTAAAGAAAATTCATTTACCAATTGCGTCAATTGAATGTTTTTCGATTGAACAGTAAATTGAAGGCTATCTGGACTAACCTTTCCGTTCACTGAAAACGGCAAGTTTTCGATGATTAATGCGGCATTTTTAAGCGAGAATAATCCCTTTAATTGATTGACGTCCAAGGCCAAATTAAACTCCGCGTTTTTATTGCGTAGTAAAGTGATTTCGTCGCTTTTTAAACGACCTAATTTCATTTTGCCCATTGCCGTTGCCACGAATGTGTCGGAGGAAAAATCACCTTTGATACGCGTGTTTGCCAACGTTGATGAAAGGTATTGCTTGGATGATGCATTGTCATAAACACAACGCAATCCACGGATGTTTACCTCTTGCAATGATAAGTGGAAGTCTGTTTTCGTATCGCTCGGACTTGGTTTAAAGATGTCGAAGTTTTCCTTTCCGCCTGCATCGTAACGTATGACTAGTTTCCCTGGATTCACGCTCATTTTCTTAACGTGGTATTTTCCATGATAAACATCTAACGGATTAAAGCTTAATCGGAGTCGATCGGTGTAAAATAAAGTGTCTGTTTTTTTGGCGTTTTGAAAAGACTCTTGCATATAGAGGCTTTCGAAATCAACCGAAAGATTTGGGAAAGACCCCCAAAAGGCAAGGTCCATTTCGGACACCTGAATAGGAACTTTTAAATAGGTGTTCACTTCGGAAAGTACCAAGCCACACAATCGGTCCTTAAAATAATAAAGAGAAAGAGTGATCAATAAACAAATACTGAGAATAGGGATGATCACCCATTTAAGAAAAAGTCGGAGAAATGATTTCATACGTGTTAGACGAAGGTAGGTCAAGAATAGGTACAGTTAGCAGCTAAAAAAGCCTATTTATGAACGTGGATTTGTCAGTTTGTCACATAAATTTCACCTCAATTGCCTGAAGGAATGAGTAATTTTCGAGAGATGACTTATCTTTGTGTTCTTAATTCAAATTCCATGAGTCATTTCGAACTTTCTGAACAGGAAATCCTGAGAAGAGAATCCCTTCAAAAATTACGTGATTTGGGCATCGATCCTTATCCAGCTGCATTGTATCCCGTTAATGCGTATGCAAGTCAACTAAAGCAGGATTTTGAAGACGGTAAGGAAGTATGTTTGGCCGGAAGAATGATGTCTCAACGCATTATGGGGAAAGCATCCTTTGCTGAATTACAAGATTCCTCAGGAAGAATTCAAGTGTACTTTAACCGCGACGAAATTTGTCCTGGAGAAGACAAAATACTTTACAATGAAGTATTTAAAAAATTACTCGATTTAGGCGATTTTATAGGCGTGAAAGGATACGTCTTTAGAACACAAGTAGGTGAAATTTCCGTTCATGTACAGTCCTTCACGGTATTAAGCAAATCCTTGCGTCCTTTACCTCTGCCAAAAACGGATACAGATGGAAATGTTCATGACGCGTTCACCGATCCAGAATTGCGATACCGTCAGCGTTACGTTGACTTAGTCGTGAATCCACATGTGAAGGAAGTTTTTGTGAAACGAACAAAATTATACACTGCCATGCGCCACTTCTTTAACGAAGCTGGATACATGGAAGTGGAGACGCCTATTTTACAAGCCATTCCCGGTGGAGCATCTGCTCGTCCATTTATGACGCACCATAACGCCTTGGACATTCCATTATACATGCGCATTGCGAATGAATTATACCTAAAACGATTAATCGTAGGTGGATTCGATGGCGTGTATGAGTTCTCTAAAAACTTCAGAAATGAAGGAATGGACCGTACCCATAATCCGGAGTTTACGGCGATGGAAATTTATGTTTCCTACAAAGATTACAACTGGATGATGGACTTCACTGAACGCCTTTTGGAACATTGTGCAATGAGTGTGAACGGAAAAACAGAAGCTACCTTCGGGGAGCATCACATTGACTTCCGTGCTCCATACAAACGTGTAACGATGCGTCAATCGATTATCGATTTCACTGGTTTCGACATCGATGGTAAATCCGAAGAAGAACTATTTGCTGCTGCTAAAGGAATGGGCATCGGCGTTGACGAAACCATGGGGAAAGGAAAATTGATCGATGAGATTTTCGGCGGAAAATGCGAAGGAAATTACATCCAACCAACGTTCATTACTGACTATCCGAAAGAAATGTCTCCCTTGTGCAAAGTTCACCGCGACAATCCAGAATTAACGGAGCGTTTTGAATTAATGGTTTGCGGGAAAGAAGTAGCAAATGCATATTCAGAATTAAATGATCCGATTGATCAACGCGAACGCTTCGAAGAACAACTTCGTCTGCAAGAAAAAGGTGACGATGAAGCGATGTTTATCGACCAAGATTTTTTACGTGCATTGGAATATGGCATGCCGCCGACAAGTGGACTTGGCATCGGAATGGACCGCTTGATTATGTACTTAACGAACAACGCTTCGATTCAAGAGATTTTGTTCTTCCCTCAAATGCGACCAGAAACAAAGTCGGTTAAAATTGAATTGAACGAGAGCGAGCAAGCTATTTTTTCAGCGATGCAAAAACTCAATGAGGCTATCTTACCCGAACTTCGCGCACAATTTGCAGATATGAGTAATAAAGTTTGGGACAACAGCGTGAAAATGTTGACGAAAAACAACTTGTTGAAAGTAAGCAAAGAAGGCGAAGTCCTCTACATTCGCTTGGTTTAATCGTATTTTATCCATTTTAACACTTCCGTCTGACTCTCACCGAGGTAGTTGGTCCATGTTACGCGAACAAAGTAACATCCTGCTGCCATTTCCATTGCTAATGTCGCATAAGATTGCTGTTGGATTTGAAAATCAGCTACAAGATCTCCTTTCGAATCAACGATATTTATATCGAATTCAGAAACCTCATCGTTTGGCAATCTGACGTACACCTCTTCCCCAATGGAAGATGGGTTTGGATACAGATGAATGTATTCCGTACTTGGAATCAAAAACTTCGATCGATCAAATTCGAATAAAAAGAAGCCATTGTTTCGGTCGGAAATCAAGATGCGTTCACTCGGTAAAAGTGCATGCACTCCCCAGGCTCCCCACATGGAAAATCCATTTGTTTGAGCATTGTCAATATACGTGTCATAAACACCAATTTCAGTGGGTGGATTCTTACGTAAATCGAATATTCGAAGTCCGTCGTTGTAATACGCCACAAACGCAAATTCATTCGTGATGTGAATGTTGTGAGGTGTTTTCGGATAGGGTGTATTCTCTGTCCCAAAAAACTGCTGAACTTGCAGTTGTCCAGACGAGCTTACTTTGCATTTTTTAATGTCCAATCCAGCCGTTTCATCTGCAAAAACATACGTGCTTTCATCCGGACTCAGCCATCCTTGATGGTTGTATCCTTGTTGTGGATAGAAGGTCAGATTATTCACATAAACCGGATTGCTTGGATTACTGAAATCATAGGTCCGTAGTCCATCAAAGCCACAATTTAATATCGCTCGATTGTTCTTTACGTATAAATCATGAACCTCTGGAATATCGTTTGGCCCTTCCCAAAGAAGTGAGGGAAGAATGGGATTAGCCAAGGAATAGACACGCATGGGAAGAATTCCTAGTTCGTTTCCGTTTACTATTGGATTAACCAGGGTTAAATAGAGTAGTGCATTCGTTGAGTCGATAAAAAGATTGTGCGATTTTCCAAAATACTGATCTTGTAAATCTGCAACGAGGTGAACGGAATCCGGCAAATAGGATAAATCCATGATTTGAAGACTACTTAGTCCTTCATCGCAGGTAGCGTACAGGTAATTTTGGTAATGTTTGTATTCACGTGTGATGGCTTGAGCTGATTGAAATCGACCTGGAACAAAGTCGACAAAACGCAGGCTATCTTCTGTTGTCAGCTCAAAAATATGCGCTCCTTCTGTGGAACCGATGACACCATATTCGCGTCCATTTTGCACAAAAGCCCAACAGCTACTGAAACGGACTTGACTCGAACTGGTCATGATGGTATCCGAAAACCAATGATTTAACAAACGAACGTTTTTTATTTCTTGGGCTGAAAAGCGCCCAATAAGGAAAAGAAAAGAAATAAAAACGAACTGTTTCATGTCGTTTAAATGTAGCGTTTACAAAATTCCCACATCACGATTCCGGCGCAAACGCTTACGTTCAAACTGTGTTTGGTGCCAAATTGGGGGATTTCAATCACGTAATTCGATGCATCGATTACTTGCTGATTTACTCCGTTCACTTCGTTTCCAAACACTAAAGCAAACTTTTCATCCCGCAAAGAATGTATGTTTTGGAGGAGGGTTGTTTTCTCTGTTTGTTCCACCGTACATACGGCATACCCTTGTTGTTTGAGTTCAGCAGTTAATTCCAAGATGTTCGACCGGTATTCCCATTCCACCGTTTCCGTTGCGCCAAGTGCGGTTTTGTGAATATCTCGATGCGGTGGACAAGCACATATCCCGCAGAGGTAAATTTTCTCTACATTAAACGCATCAGAAGTACGAAAAAAAGATCCGATGTTGTTCAAGGAACGTATATCATCCAAGACAATGATGATTGGGTTTTTAGCTTGTTCTTTATACGCCTCATCGGAAACACGGTTTAGTTCCCAAAGCTTTAATTTTTTGTTTTTTGATTCTGTAGTCATTTGAATCAAAGTTAAGAGTAATTGTTAAAATGTTATTGGAAATAGGTGCAGAAGACCACATAAAAATCCCTAATTTTAAGTTCCAATTATAAAATGCCCAACTTGTCAAAATCACCTACAGAAAAAGCCGTTGTTGAAACGCCTTTGATGAAACAATACAATCAAATTAAAGCACGTCATCCGGAAGCTTTACTGTTGTTTCGTGTGGGAGATTTTTATGAGACATTTGGAGCGGATGCGGTGAAAACTTCGCGCATTTTGGGAATTATTTTAACAAAGCGTGGAAGTGGTTCGGCATCCGAAATTGAATTGGCTGGATTTCCACATCACTCTTTAGATACCTATTTACCAAAACTTGTGCGAGCGGGCCAACGTGTGGCCATTTGTGACCAACTTGAGGACCCCAAAATGACAAAAACAATTGTCAAAAGGGGTGTGACAGAACTGGTAACGCCGGGAGTATCATTTAATGATCAAGTATTGGAGCAGTCTAGAAACAATTTTCTTTGCGCGATTCATTTTGAAAAAACCGACATCGGTGTTGCCTTTTTAGATGTTTCCACTGGAGAGTTTTTAGTAGCTCAAGGAAATAAAGAATACATCGACAAGTTGATTAGTGGTTTTGAACCCACAGAAATCATCTATCAAAAAAACAAGCGGGCTGATTTCGAACAGCAATTTGGCGAAAACCACTTTACGTTTCGCGTGGAGGATTGGGTCTATACCCATGAATACGCGAATGAAATGCTGACAAAGCATTTTGGAACAAAATCGTTGAAAGGATTTGGGATTGAAGGATTATCGGCAGCGATTGTTGCTGCTGGAGCGATTTTTCATTATTTGAATGAGAACCAACACCACCGTTTAGGTCACATTTCGACGATTTCAAGAATCGAAGAAGAAAAATACGTTTGGTTAGATCGTTTTACCATTCGTAACCTCGAGTTGATTTATTCGGTAAATGAAAATGCGGTCACACTCTCAGACGTATTAGATCACACCTTGACTCCCATGGGTGGACGTCAAATGAAGCGATGGATAGTGTTGCCCTTAAAGGATCAAAAACCGATCGAGGAGCGCTTGGACATCGTTGATTTTTTAGTCAGTCATTCAGAAATCAGATATGAAATTGGCCAACGACTGAAAGAAATCGGAGATTTAGAACGCTTGATTTCGAAAGTCGCTGTTGGGAAAGTTAACCCGAGAGAGGTCATGCATTTGCGCAGGACTCTACTGCAAATCGAACCGATTAAGGCCTTGTTAAATGATAGCGATCTGTTTTCCTTGAAAAAACTACGCGAACAATTAAATGGGTGTCAAAATTTAATCGAATTGATTGACCGAACTTTATGTGACGAACCCGTTGCACAAGTTGGAAAAGGAATGATTATTCGTTCGGGGTTTGACGCGGATTTGGATGAGCTTCGAGAAATTTCATTTAACGGGAAAGGGTACTTGGAGCAAATTCAGGAACGCGAATCAAAAAGAACGGGCATTCAAAGTTTAAAAATTGCGTTCAACAATGTATTTGGCTATTATATTGAGGTTAGAAATAGCCACAAGGATAAAGTTCCTGAAGATTGGGTGCGCAAGCAAACCTTGGTGAACGCGGAACGATACATCACGGAAGAGCTCAAGGAATACGAAGGAAAAATTTTAGGGGCGGAAGAAAAAATCTACGCCATTGAATCGAAGTTGTTCCAAGAATTGGTGATCAGTATGGCTGATTACATTCAACCCATTCAACACAATGCCTTACTCATTGCACATTTGGATTGTTTGTATTCTTTCTCTCAAACCGCAACGGAAAATCGGTATGTTCGTCCAGAAATCAACGATAGTTTTGTCTTAGACATAAAAAATGGACGTCATCCGGTCATCGAAAAAAGATTGCCAATAGGTGAGTCGTATATTGCCAACGACGTGTTACTCGATAACAACAACCAGCAAATCATCATGATTACTGGTCCAAACATGAGTGGTAAAAGCGCGATATTGCGTCAAACCGCTCTTATTGTCCTCATGGCGCAGATGGGAAGTTTCGTTCCGGCAGACGCTGCAAAAATAGGCTTGGTGGACAAAGTATTTACGCGTGTTGGAGCGTCGGATAACATCTCCTCTGGCGAATCTACATTTATGGTCGAAATGAATGAAACCGCGAGTATTTTGAATAACATTTCTCCACGAAGTTTGATTTTATTGGACGAGATTGGACGCGGAACAAGTACCTATGATGGTATTTCTATTGCTTGGTCCATTGCGGAATTTATCCACGAAAATGCAAAAGCCAAATGTAAAACCTTGTTTGCTACGCATTACCATGAGTTAAATGAAATGAGTAAAAGTTTTGAGCGCATCCGAAACTACAATGTATCGGTCAAGGAACTAGGGGATCGCGTTTTATTTCTGCGGAAATTGACGCCTGGTGGAAGTGCGCACTCCTTTGGAATACATGTGGCACGGATGGCTGGAATGCCCCCTGTGGTTCTCCAAAGAGCGGAGGAAGTGTTAAAGGATTTAGAGTTTTCTCATGCAAATGTGGGGTCAACCGGTGGAAGTAAAAAAGAAAAGAAGGTCAAAGATCCCAATATGCAATTAAGTTTCTTTCAATTGAACGATCCTGTTTTGGAGCAGATACATGAAGAATTAATCGGGCTTGACATTAACACATTAACGCCTGTTGAAGCATTGATGAAGCTAAATGAAATCAAAAAATTAACTGGTGGCTAAAATCAAAATTGTATTTCTTTTTACGTGCTTAATCGCAAGTATCGTTTCATGCTCCATCGATGAGGCACAACCCTTAGCGCATAAAAAATTGGTCATTGCTTCCGATTTTCTTTACCAAAAGGATGTTAGATTCTTTTCGGAATTCGCAAAAAAAGAAAAAGTAAAGATTGAAATTGTACACATGCGCGCCGATTCCATAGCGTTTCGTTTGAAAAAAGACGCTTACAATACAAACATCGATTTGGTGCTCGTTCAGTCTCTATTGAGTATAAAGGCACTTGGGGGTCATGCCTTTCAAAAGATTGACGAAACGACGCAACAACAACTGACTAGGCTGACAAAATTTGAAAAAAACTGGTTTTTGATAGGAAGAGATCCGTTTGTACTAAGCTATTTAAAAGATAGTTTAGAAAAACCGCACTCCTATAGAGAATTAAGCACGGATTTTTTGTGGGCGAGTCCGGATGTGCCATCCCTAGAAGTATTAAAAGCGCAGGTGCGTTACCAATACGAACATCAAAAAAAGAAAAAAGAAAATCAACGGAGTTTGAAGGAATGGCTTCGTGGACTGAAAGACCATCGTGTGAATTATCAAGAAGGTTCAGACAGTACCGCAAGCACACAGTTATTACTGATGAGATACAGTTCCTACTTGAGCAATAATCCGCTATTAAGAACGAAGAAACGCGTGGTCATTTTCCCTAAAAACGCCTATTTCGACTACTTTGCAATCGCTGTTGTTCCGCAAGCCAAAGATTATGAAGTCTCTAAATCATTCTTATTATTTTGGAATGAACACGCGATGGATAAGCGCTTTTTAAAACAGTTTGGTATTAGTCCGCTTGCCAAAGTTAAAAAGGGTCAGGCATTCTATATTTCTCCTAAAGAAATACTTCCATCACTATCAGAAAGAAAGTAACTAAGGTTTCCAAAAGAGTTGAATCTTATCCTTAATTTTGTAATCTAAAATACGAGAAAATGTATCCACCAGAATTAGTAAAACCAATGAAAGACGACCTAACAAGTGTTGGGTTTGAACAAATGACAAATAGTACAGAAGTAGATCAAGCAATTAACGAAGCAAGCGGGACGATGTTAGTCGTTGTAAACTCTGTTTGTGGCTGTGCTGCTGGAAACATGCGTCCTGGAGTAAAGTTGTCGCTTCACCACGATAAATTCCCAAACAAATTAACGACTGTTTTTGCAGGTGTTGATACGGATGCAGTCGCACAAGCGAGAAAATACTTCTTGCCTTATCCTCCATCTTCACCGTCCATTGCCTTATTCAAGGA
>Ga0209444_10000468_pt1 | contig 22029 bp, 20 predicted proteins | sample LauGreFaBDMM15DN_2_FD_188215 | JGI IMG/M metagenome (GOLD analysis project Ga0209444, IMG submission 188215) | Freshwater lake microbial communities from Lake Michigan, USA - Fa13.BD.MM15.DN (SPAdes) (version 2) | ecosystem: Environmental > Aquatic > Freshwater > Lake | place: Lake Michigan... | reverse complement strand
CCTCGAACTCGCCCAGTGGACGATGGTCGCCAGCCAGTTTCTCAACCTCGACGAGTTCCTCACCAAGTGACGCGCTATCCATGAATCCTCACGCCCATCACTCCGCCGCCGACCACGATCTCTGCTCCGACCACGGCGGCGAACACCCAACTGTGCTCGATTTGCCCCACGTGCCCCTCGGCCTAAAACGCGAGTGGCTCGAATTGGAAACCCGCCGCCATTTCCTCGGCAAGGGCGTCAAAGCCCTCGGCTGGGCCGGCCTCGCCACTCTGCTCGCCAAAGCCACGCCCGATCTCACCGCCAAGGCCGCCCTCCAAGGCGTCCGCACCCACTTCGCCCCAAAGGCGAAACGCGCGATCTATCTCTTCATGGCCGGCGCGCCCTCCCAATTCGAGACCTGGGACTACAAGCCCGCCTTGCCCGGTCTCTTCAACAGCGACCTGCCCGAGTCGGTGCGCGGCGGCCAGACGCTCACCGGCATGACCGCCAGCCAAACCCGTTTTCCGATCGCGCCGAGTTTTGCCAAATTCAGCCAACACGGAAAATCCGGCACCTGGGTCTCCGATCTCTTGCCGCATACCGCCAAACTCGTGGACGACATCTGCCTGATCAAGTCGCTCCACACCGATGCGATCAACCACGAGCCCGCCATCCTCCAACTCACCACCGGCAACATGTTTCCCGGCCGCCCTTCGCTCGGCTCATGGCTTTCCTACGGCCTCGGCGCCGCCAACGAAGAACTGCCGACCTTCGTCGTGATGACTTCGAAGATGCCCCAACGCACCAACGTGCAGGCGCTCTCCAACCGGCTCTGGTCCTCCGGTTTTCTCTCCCCCGAACACACCGCCGTCACCCTCCGCGCCGGCGCCGATCCCGTCCTCTACATCAACAACCCGAAAGGCATCCAAAGCGATGTCCGCCGGACTATGATCGACGGCGTCAACGACCTAAACCGCCACCTGTTTGAGAGCGTCGGCGATCCCGAGATTAACGCCCGTATTTCCCAATATGAGATGGCGTTCAAGATGCAGACTTCGGTGCCCGAGCTCGCCGATTTCTCGAAGGAACCGCAGTCCACCTGGGACCTTTACGGGGAGAAAGCCAAGGAGCCCGGCACCTTCGCCTACAACTGTCTCATGGCCCGCCGCCTCGCCGAGCGCGGCGTGCTCTTCAGCCAGATCTTCCTCCGCAGTTGGGACCAGCACAGCAATCTGCCGAGAAACATCGGCCTCATGTGCGAAGATTCCGACCGACCGACCGCCGCGCTTCTCACCGATCTCAAACAGCGGGGCCTCCTCGACGACACGCTCGTGATCTGGGGCGGGGAATTCGGCCGCACCGTTTACTCCCAAGGCACCCTCAGCGGCGCCAACTACGGCCGCGACCACCACCCGCGTTGCTTCAGCATGTGGATGGCGGGCGGCGGCGTAAAACCCGGCATTTCCTACGGTGAGACCGACGATTTCTCCTACAACATCACAAAGAACCCGATCCATATCCGCGACCTTCACGCGACGATCCTCAATCAGTTCGGTCTCAATCACGAACGCCTTACCTTTAAATTCCAAGGCCTCGACCAACGTCTCACCGGCGTAAATCCGGCGAAAGTCATCAAGGAACTCCTCGCGTAGGAGCAGATTCATTTGCGATCCGCGCATCCCGTCGCCCTCCGCGTAAACCGCGTCCCACCCCTTCGAAATCACCCCGCACCATTCCTCCCGTCTTCATCTTTCTGACTCCATCTTTCTGACAAAAAATTCGACCCGATTCGGTGGTCAGAAAAATGGGGTCAAAAAAATAAATCGCTGCACCTCTTGAGTCGCTTCTAACCGCTCTATCTTAGGCGCACTCTCCCGATTTTTCCTGTTTCATTTCGTGTCGTCTGCGTGTTCCTTTGGTCACCCGCCGAATACTCCGCTCCTAAACTTCAACTCGTCCCCTCATCCCCATGCAAACTCGCCGCTCCTTCCTCACCCAAATCGCCGCCACCGCCGCGGTCTCCACCGTCTCCGCCCCCTTCGTCCGCGCCCAGACCAAGACCGGCTCTGCTTCCTTGATCACCGGCACCGGTGCGCACACCTACGAGTGCGTCCACAATTGGCTCGCCGAACCCCAGGGCCTCGTCTGGGGCGACACCCACGGTCTGGCCCAAGACAGCCAGGGCCTCATCTACGTCGCCCACACCGTTCACGCCACGTCGATGCGCCCCGAGTCCGTCGTCGTTTACGACGCCAAGGGCAAATTCGTCCGCGCCTTCGGTGAAGAATTCCGCAGCGGCGCCCACGGCCTCGGCGTCCGCAAAGAGGGCAGCAACGAGTTCCTTTACCACTGCGACACCGCCCGCTGCAAAGTCGTGAAAACCACGCTCACCGGCGAGGTCGTGTGGACCGCCGGCTACCCGATGGCCAATCCCGCCTACAGCGCCAAGCCTGTCCGATTCGTTCCCACCAACGTCGCCTTCGCGCCCAACGGCGAGGTCTTCATCGGCGACGGCTACGGCTCCAGCCGCATGCTGCGCTACTCCATCGACGGGAAATTCATTAACGAAGTGTCGCAGCCCGGCAAAGGCGAACAGGAGATCAGCGGACCTCACGGCCAATATGTGGACCCGCGCGGCAAAGAGCCCGTGCTCGTCATCGCCGACCGCACCAACCGGCGTATCCAAACCTACACGCTCGGCGGCCAACACCTCCGCACCATCAAGGACGACACCAAGCTCCGCGAGCCGTGCCACTTCGACGTGCGCGGCGATCTCATGGTTTGCCCCGACCTCGATAGCCAAGTCTGCCTGCTCGACAAAGACTACAAAGTCATCGCCCAGCTCGGCGACGGCATCGAGGAGAACGGCAAGCGGGGCTCCCGTCGCAGCCAATCGCGCGCCGAATTCACTCCCGGTAAATTCATCACCCCCCACGGCGCGATCTTTCTCAACAACGGCGACATTCTTGTCGCCGAGTGGCTCCCCATCGGGCGCATCACGCTCTTGCGCAAAATCGCCTGAGTCCGCCGGGGCACGGGCCTCCCGCCTGTGCGGTTTTCCGCGACCTCCGGAGAGCGAGTCTTCCACGCGCCCGACTCCCGACCATCGTCTGGCCCTGGCCGACCGGCGGCCCGGCGGGCGCAGCACCCTCGTACTACTTTTTCACCTCGGACTTGACCGGCAAGAACGACCCGTCTTCGGCCGCATGCACGAAGCCCTCCGTCACACTCTTCAATTCCTCCCAGCGGGCTCGGATTTTTTTCGCCTCCTCCTTGGTGATCACGCTGTCCGACGAGGAGATCGCAATCGTCGCCAACATATCCGCAAACTCCTGCACAATCCCGTTCGTCAACGGAACCAAAGGTTGGTTGGGCGGCAAATTTTCCGGATTGCGGATGTAAAAACCACCCGCCTGCTCCGCCACCCACTGGGCGATTCTCACATCCTTCGTGCTCCGGATCAGCTGCCCCACACGGTCCAGGGGATTGTTGGCGCCCGCCGCATCGCCCTCGGGCAACTCGGCCCATTTGTAGATCAGTGAAAGCGAAAGCTGCAAATCCGACGCAATCTGCTTCGCGCTGGTTTTTTTCAAAACCTCTCGGAGGACTTCATGCGATTCCATTCAAGAAATTGTGAGAGGTGTCTTCGACCGATGGCAATCCCGCGCATCGGCCCGGGTTCGGTGCCTAGAATTCGCTTTTGTGCGTGCCAGCCCCCGATCTCTTCTGCCACGGTCTCGCATTTTCCTTTTCAATAATGAACATCCACGAGTATCAGGCCAAAGCCCTCTTCGAAAAATTCGGTGTCGCTGTCCCCAAGGGCACCACCGCCACCAGCCCTGAAGGATTCATCACCGCACTCGCGGCGCTGCCCGAAGGCCCCACCATGGTGAAATCCCAGATCCACGCTGGCGGCCGCGGCAAAGGCACTTTTACCAACGGCTACAAGGGCGGCGTCAAGTTCTGCAAGACCAAGGCCGACGCCCTCGATATTGCAGGAAAGATGCTGGGCCACACCCTCGTCACCGCACAAACCGGCCCCGCCGGCCGCAAGGTCCAGACCATCTATTTCACCGTCGCGAGCGAAATTAAGAAGGAATACTACCTCGCCATCCTCCTCGACCGCGCGTCCTCCAAGCCCGTGATCGTCGCCTCCACCGAGGGCGGCATGGACATCGAGACCGTCGCCCACGACACGCCGGAAAAACTCTTCAAGGTCCTCGTCGATCCCGCCTACGGCCTCGCCGATTTCCAGGTCCGCGATCTCATCACCCGCCTCGGCCTCGCCGGCGCCGAAGCCAAGAACGCGGCCAAACTCATCCGCAATCTCTACACGATGTTCTGGGAGACCGACGCCGCGATGCTCGAGGTCAACCCCCTCATCACCACCCCCACCGGCGATGTCCTAGCCCTCGATGCGAAGGTCTCCTTCGACTCCAACGCCCTCTACCGCCACCCCGAGATCGTCGCCCTCCGCGACTTCAACGAGGAAGATCCCAAAGAAATCGAAGCCTCCAAATTCTCGCTCAGTTACATCGCCCTCGATGGCAATATCGCCTGCCTCGTCAACGGCGCCGGCCTCGCCATGAGCACAATGGACATCATCCAACACTTCGGCGGCACCCCGGCCAACTTCCTCGATGTCGGCGGCGGCGCCTCCAAGGACCAGGTCATCGCCGCTTTCAAGATCATCATCGGCGATCCCAACGTGAAGGGCATCCTCGTTAACATTTTCGGCGGCATCATGGACTGCAACGTCATCGCCACCGGTATCGTCGAAGCGGTGAAAGAAGTTGGCCTGAAACTCCCGCTCGTCGTCCGGCTCGAAGGCAACAACGTCGCCGCCGGCAAAGCCACCCTCGCCGCCTCCGGTCTCGCTCTCGTCTCCGGCGACACCATGGCCGATGCCGCCCAGAAAATCGTGAAGCTCGTCGCCGCCTGATTTTTCTCCCCACGAAACCCACCAAAAACACGAAACCCAACCACCCGCACCGATCCGACCAAGTCCGTTCTGCCTTTCGTGTCGTTCGTGTGTTTCGTGGTTAATCCAATTTCCTAATGTCCATTCTCATCACTCCCACGACCAAGATCATCGTCCAAGGCATCACCGGCGATTTCGGCGGCCGCCACGCTAAGCTCTCCCTCGACTACGGCACCCAGGTCGCCGCCGGTGTCACCCCCGGCAAGGGCGGCCAATTCTTCGAACACGCCGGGCACAAGGTTCCGATCTTCAACTCCGTCGCCGACGCCGCCAAAGCCACCGGCGCCACCGTCTCGGTCATCTTCGTCCCGCCTCCGTTCGCCGGCGACGCCATCCTTGAATGCGTGGAAGCCGGACTCGACCTCGCCGTCGCCATCACCGAAGGCATCCCGGTCCGCGACATGGTTCGCGTGAAGCGCGCGATGCAGGGCAGCAAGACCCGCCTCCTCGGCCCCAACTGCCCCGGCGTCGTCACGCCCGGCACCGGCAAAGACTCCCACGGCGGCTGCCGCATCGGCATCGCACCCGGCTACATTCACAAAAAAGGCCACGTCGGCGTGGTCTCTCGTTCCGGCACGCTCACCTACGAAGCCGTCTTCCAACTTACGTCGAAGAACATCGGCCAGACCACCTGCGTCGGCATCGGCGGCGACCCGGTCAACGGCACGAGCCACCTCGATGTCATCAAACTCTTCAACGCCGACCCCGAGACGCACGGCATCATCATGATCGGTGAAATCGGCGGCAACGCCGAGGTCGAAGCCGCCCGCTGGATCAAGGCCAACTGCACCAAGCCCGTCGCCGGCTTCATCGCCGGCGCGACCGCACCTGCCGGCCGCCGCATGGGCCACGCCGGCGCCATCGTGGGAGGCGCGGAAGACACCGCCGCCGCCAAAATCGCCGTGTTCAAAGAGTGCGGCATCGAAGTCGCCATTACCCCCAGCGACATGGCCGACGCCCTCCTCCGCGCCGCGAAGGCCAAGGGCGTGACTTTGAGCTAAAATAAGGCGCGTTGTTATCAACGCGCCCTTCCCGCCGCAGCCGAGGCCCGCTTTATGCCTGAACTCTCGCGCTTCTTAGGAGTAATAATTCGGATGTAGGTTGAACCGTCCGAACGGCACCACACCGCCCATTTCCACGCCTACTACCAAGAGCATGAAGCGGTGTTTTCGGTCTCTCCGGTTGCGGCCTTAGCAGGATCAATTCCGCAACGCCAACAACGTTTGGTCGAGGCTTGGGCGGAGTTGCACCAGACCGAATTGATGGCAGACTAGATTCTTCTTCAAGATGGCCGCAAGCCCGCCCCGATTGCGCCGTTGCAATAGCCGAATCTTATGAAACATCCGCTCAACCGCATCGCCTCGTTCGGAATCGTTGCGCCTTACACCTTAAATCTGCGCTTCAGCGATGGCTCGTCGCGGACGATCGATCTCGAGGCGATCCTCGAAGGCGAACTTTTCGGACCTCTCCGCGATCCTGCGCTCTTTGCCCAAGTCAGACTCGATCCAGAAGTTCACACGGTGGTTTGGCCAACCGGAGCCGATTTCGACCCTGCGATTCTCCACAATTGGCCCGAGCACGAAGCTGCATTCCGCGCCGCCGCTCAAAGATGGAGCAAGGCGTATGTAGTCGCCTGACTGCATGCCGATCCGCAGGGCGGAGAGAGAAAGAAAGCCCAAAAAACGGCCCTACTTTTTTGGATGGGATCGCCAGTCTTAGTCACGGGACTTTGTCGGCCCGGTCCAAGTTCACGATGTGGATAGGGCTTCACTGGCGGCGAAGCTCAGCCGCGATCCAAACGCTGCTTAGCCACGGTAAGGCTGACGCCGCGGCCCGCTTCGATGTCGGCGTGACGCTCCGCGAGTTCGCGCTGGTCGGCGGGATTCTCGGCGCGCAGCAAGTGCTTCAGGTAATACCAACGTCCCTTGGTAAACAGACTGTCATTGCGAGAAGCGTAGCGACGAAGCAATCCAGCTGGATTGCCACGGCGCGCTTCGCGCACCTCGCAATGACAAGCGTCTAGAAGTTAAGGGACGTCGGTATAAGCCATCGTCTTCAGCAAATCATCATGCGAGAGCTGTTCAATCTGCGGCTTAATCTCGGCGAAGAACATGCTATAGAGATAGCTTTGCATTCCATTTGATGCGAGCCCGGCCTCACCCACGAGCAAACGTTGCTCGGCGGGTTTGCCAAACCTCAGCCCGACTCTCTTTCGATTCTTTTCTGGTCGCAGAACACAAGTCGTCCAGAGGTCAGCACTATGCCGATCAGCGCAGTAGTGGAGTCAAAAACTAACAAACCACGGCCGAACCCTTTGGGATCGAAGCTCCAGCCGCGCGAGTTCGGCGGCGTTGGGAAAAGGTGCGGCCTCGTTCCAGAGCGGCACAGCCGCCCCGGCGGCCATGGCGAGCACGCTGCATGCGAACGGAATCGCCAGGGCGCAGCGGTGAAGCAGTTTCATTTTGATAGCGGGACTGACAGAGCGGAGAATAACTTAGGGTTCATCTTGTCGAAACCGAGGCTCAGGTTAGGGCGACCTTGACCTGCGCCGCCTCATTTTCCGAAGCGGTATGACACCGAAAAGTAGATGCTCCTAGGTGCCGCCCAGGCGATGACCGTAGCTGCCGGTGCAGCCTCGATGTATAGGTCATCAAAAACATTATTCATCTGAAATTTATAGACAATTCTACCTCGATTGTAACTCACGCCGACATCTGCCCGATGCTGGGAACCAAGACGAAATAAATTGTCTGCCGTACCCCACATTTCACCGATCTTTACATACCCCGCATGCAAATCAAAGCCGTCTTGTTTCGGCGCATGCAAGCGGTAGGTCATAAATCCTTTGATGTCATATCGTGGCAAGGAGGTCAGAAATAGCGGCCCGGTGGGCGAAATGGTCGAACCCTTCGTGTTTGAGTAAGATACTACGAAATCAAGCCGATCGCTCACCTGCCCGAACGCCTGCAATTCGACGCCCTCGACCTTTTCGCCCGAGCTGAGAAAGTTTTCATTGTAGATCGCACCGTCGGCGGTGGTCCGAATGATGTTAAAAACCTGATTTTCCCGCGTCATCTTGAAAACAGCCGCCGTGAAACTCATTCTACCTCCGAAAAGCTCCGATTTCAGCCCAGCTTCATCTAGGGTGCCATTTCGCGCGCCGCTGAAGGTCTCAAAGCGCCGTGGATCGGTTCCGGGCAACAGTCCATAGCGGAACGACGTGGTCACGGGCTGCGTGTCAACGCTTCGGACGGCATACACCGTCGCCCACTTGGCTGGTGCATAGGTGAGGCCGTATCGGGGTGAGGCAGTATAGGAACCAAACGAGCTTTTGTCATCCGCTCGCACCACATTGCGGAAGTGGCGCAACGAGCGCGCCGTATCGAGTCGAAAACCCGCCATCAGTTTAACTGCACCGCCGAGAAAAGCCGACTCATGGTGGACAGGGAATCCGAAATTCTCCGCTGTCGAGAGAGTATCCTGGGAGACCGCGATATTCGTCGGGAATGCCCCGTAGACAGGCTTCGTCAAGTTGATGGGAGTAAGCGATCCGGTCGTGCTGATCAGATCCGTCTTGCTGTGACCCCACTCGAAGCCGACCAACGTGGTGTGCTCCGCGGAGAAGGCGCGATAGCGGGCCACCAAATCCCCTTGAGCACGCATCACTGTCAGGTCTTGGTCGTCGCCAACCATATTGCGACGCATCAGCAGATTTTTCGTTGTCGCATCGATGTCCACCCGGGTGCTGCCCTGATGACGGAAATTGTCCAACTTGCGCGATGAAATGAAAAAGCCCTGCCGGTAGACCAAATTATCCCTGAAGGAATGAGTGATCGTGGCCAGTGCTGAAGACTCGTCTTCGTTACGGCGGTCCCATTTTTCCCCTAGGTCCAGATCTCGATCCGTCGGGCCTTCCGGAAGCCCCGCCGGATTCCCGGCAGACCGACTAGTAATCCAAATCCCGGCTCCGGTTCCTGGACTTTCCGTCTTCGACAACGTGGTCGACACGTTGACTTCAGTGCGAGCCGTGGGGTTCCACGTAAAGCTGGGATAGATCACCCGTTTCTTGTAGTGCTCATGAACCCGCCAACCGTCATTGTCCTGATAGACCGCGATCGCTCGGTAAAGCAGCGAGCCACTGGAGTTCAGGGGGCCTGTAGTATCTGCCACCGCGCGCAGGAAATTGAAACTGCCGACGACGGCATCCACTTGCGCCTGGGAGGCCTTCAGAGGACGTTTGGTCACATAGTTGACCGCCCCGCCGACTTCTCCGCGGCCGATGGTGGCCGATGCCGGCCCTTTCAGAACCTCAATCCGTGCGACGTTTGCCAAATCACGATGTGACTCGGGTATGCCAAAACCGTCCTGAAACAAGTTGCTCACGAAAAACCCGCGTATGACCAAGGTCGATGGTTGGTGGATGGTCGTGCGCTTGGCCACGTTCGGAACGTACCTGACGGAATCGCTGACACCGAACGACGCTGTGTCCTTGAGAAAATCCGCCGTGACGATGTTTATCGTCTGCGGAATATCCTTCAACGGCGTATTGAGCTTGGTCGCGGAGGTGGCCGTGGAGACCTTGTAGCCCGCCTCGATGTTCGCGCCGACCGTGAACGCATTTAAGACGATGGGAGCCTGCTCTTGGGATTTTTCTACGAGTGGAGCGGATACTTGTTGGCTCCATGCTTGGACCGCGCAGAACAAGCAGATCGCAATTACGAGTGGGGATTTTAATTTTTGGATAAACGGTCTCATGAGGTCGATATTTTTTTGGGGATGAATTGAGGGAGAAAATGAGTGCGTCGCTAATCAGAAGGGGGCTCGTCGTGGATTGATTGTCGTTATCGGATTAGCGCAAAGTTCGGCGGATTTTTTGCCGAACTAGATTTGAACGAGGGCTAGTTTTGCACCGCCGTTGATTCCTCGGGCAAGCGCCTCCGCCACCACGAAGCCAGAACCGAAGCCGTGATGGCGCTCCACGGCCCGAAGACCGCAGCACTAGGCGCCGCGGCGGGGCTTTTTAGCACGCCGAACGCGAGGACGAGGAGACCGCAAAGTGCGGAGCGTTTTGAGGAGATTTTCATGGGGCGTTGGGGGTTGGAAAAGGATTGAGTTGGATAGGCGTCGAACCCTGCGGTCAGGAACCTGAAGGTGAGCCTTCGATAGCAAGTGACTGGATGGGAATGATCGTTAGCCCACAGTCCTCTTTGCCGATCGAGTAGACGACATAGAGATTGCCGTTATGCTCGTGCGCATACGGGTAGGACCATTGAGGGCTTTTGGCGTATCCAGGAAACAGAGGTTGCGGGCTGACGCCCTCGCGCAACTTGAAGACACGTTCGATCCGTTTCGCGCCGGGGCGGCTGACGGCCACTGTCAGCAGGTTTCGTCCGGCGAACAGATTTGAAACGACGTAGAGTTGGCCTGTGGAAAGCCGGCCCGCATAGGGCTTCGAAGTGCCCATGGGAAATATGCTGCTAACCAGCGGCGACCAAGTTTCGCCGTAATCGGCAGACTCGGCTACCAGTGCCCGAGGTTCGCCCGTATTTCTCGTCACCGCCAGCAACCGGCCGTCGAGCAGCGTTACGGAGGTTTCGGCAAATCGGAGTTCCCGGCCCGAAGGCTGCGCCAGCCGAATGATACGCCAAGGCTTGGAAACATCGGGCCCATCACTGATCGCAACCAGCGCCTCTTCATTTTCGCCAAGACCGCCCATGATCCACGCGCCCGTCGGGAGACGCTTGGGCTCGTCCATTGGCCAGAAACCATCGGCCAAGATACCGGAGGATTCCCAACGACCGTGTACCTCATGGTACCTAAACAGCTCCATCTTTAGGCCGGGAAAGGTCGGGCCTTTGCCACGCTCGCTCGCAACTCCCCGGAACCGGCACGCAAACGCAAATAGATTATCCTGCGTGGCGAGGAAGGAACCGTGACTGAAGGCTTCACCGCTCGGCAGCACAGAGCCTATGAACCGAGCTGGCTCCCAGTCCTCGCCGCCGTTTAGGGAACGCGAATAGCGCAAAGTCTCTTTACCGCTGTTTTCGTCGACAGGGCTCGCCGCCCATGATGCGAAAAGTTGTCCGCGCCATGCCACTATCGCCGCCCCGTGTAGGAATTGGTACTCGCCCGCGACCGCGCGATGCACCGTTCCGTTGACGAGTCCTGGCGCGAATGCCAGATCAGCGGCGACGGGCAACTTCGCCGGCCCCCAAAGCAGGTCGTCTGAGACCGGGTCCGCCACAGCAAAAGCAAACGCAAACGGGTATGAAGCGAGTAGGCCTGCGAAACAGATAAAGGATGTGTTCATTTTCATTTAGGATCCGAAAAATGCAGAGCAGACAGTTTAACGCGGGGCTCGTCGGGCGCGGGCGGTGTGCGGGCCCACCACGACGCCAAGACCGAAGCCGTGATGGCGCTCCACGGTCCGAAGACGGCGGCCCCGAGCGCCGCTGCGGGACTCTTGAGCACACCGAACGCGAGGCCGGTCGCCATGCCGCCATTCTGCATGCCGACTTCGATCGCCACCGTGCGGGCATCCGTGCGATCAAGGCCGGCCCGCCGCGCCAAGCTGTAGCCGAGCGCATAACCCACCGCATTGTGGCACACCGCCGCTCCGAAGAGCGCGAGACCGACGGTCAATAACTGATCGCGGGACGACGCGATCGTGATGCCAATGATCGCGCAGATTCCCGCCATCGCCACGACCGGCAGCACCCGCGCGAGGCGCGCCGCGGCTGCGGGCAAGAAATGTTGGATCGCCAACCCAGCGAGCAACGGAGCAATCACCATCGTAAGGATCGACTGCATCATCGCCCAGGCATCGATCGCGACATACGTGCCGGCGAGCAGCTTCATCGCCAGCGGCGTCAGTAGTGGCGAGAGGAGGGTCGAACACGCTGTCATCGTCACGGAGAGCGGCACGTTGCCGCGGGCGAGCAGCGTGACAACATTCGAAGCCATGCCGCCGGGCACGGAGCCGATCAGAATCAACCCGGTCGCCACCGCCCCCGTCAGGCCGAACAGCCACGCGAACAGCAGACCACCAAGTGGCATGACCGCAAACTGGAGCCCGATACCGATGAAAATCGCCTTCGGCATCGTGAGCACGCGGCGAAAGTCCCCCACCGTAAGGGTGAGCCCCATGCCGAGCAGAATCACCTGCACCAGCGGTGCGATCGAACGCTTCAGATCAAATCCGCCCCACGATATGAACAACCGTGGGTACGCGACCGCCAAGCTACCCACGGCGAGCACGGCGAACGTAAAGCCCAAGCCATCCAGCCTGCGCACAAACCGCGTGCTCACCGCGAGGGCGGTGAACACGACGGCCAGCATCAGACTCACGGCGACGAGGTTCACTCGAATGTCATCCGGCCGACGACGTCGCGGACCAGTTTATCGACCTCATCGGTCAGCGGTAGCATGGGGCGTCGGACCGAGCCAACGTAGCGGCCGCGCAACTCCAAGCCGCGCTTGATGACGGCGATCCAATCGGCGCGCTCGCCGTGGCGGCCGACGGTGACGAGGTCGACGAACGGCATAATCTCGTCCCAGATTTTCCGGGCTGCGACGAAGTTGCCGTCGTCGATGCAGAGGTGGACGATCTTCGACCAGCGCTTCGGATCAAAATTCCCCGAGCCGGACACCCAACCGGTGGCACCAAACGCGAAGGCACCGAGCGCGTTGTTGTCGTGGCCGTAGAAGAGGCCGAGCTTGTCGCCGAGATGCATCCGCAGGCGGGTAATCGTGTAGGGGTCGGAGTCGGCGTCCTTGATATACTGGATCACGTCGTCCTGGGCCAGGCGCACGAGCATATCGAGCGCGAGCCGCACGCCCACCACGGGCGGGTTGTTGTAGATCATGATCGGCTTGGTCGTCGCCTCGCGCACCGCGCGATAGTGGGCCTCGATCTCGCGCATCGTGTGCACCTGATACCAAGGCGGGATGATGAGATGGCCATCGTAGCCGAGGCTTTCGGCGAACTTTGCTTTCTCGATCGTTCCCGCGGTCGAGAGGTCGGCCGTGCCTGCGAGCATCGGCACGCGGCCGCGATTCTGATCGGCCGTGATGACAAGCACCCGCTCCCATTCGGCGCGAGTGAGGTTCATGAATTCGCCGGTGCTGCTGCCACCGCAGAAGCCATCGGCCCCGTTGGCGATCACGAAGTCGATGTGATCACGCAGGCCTTGTTCGTTGAGACGACCATCCGGATGGAAGGGCGTGATGAGCGGAGGGAAGAGACCGCGGAAGGTTTTCATAGGAGGAAGAAGTAAACTTAGAGAGAACGTATCGCGCATAATGCGCCGAACGGACGGGAATGGGAACGCTCGCCAAAGAGAGCGCAAGTGTGAGCTGAGAGATCTTGCCCAATTGATTTTGTCCGCATATCCGGTTGCCTGATTTCGCATATTATGCCGATGAATCAAATTGAACTGCACCGCCTGTCCGAGCTACGGGCGATCCTAGAAGGCTTCGCCGCGCGCCAAGCGGCGGCACATGCCACCCCCGAGGCGCGGCAGCCGACGCTGCTGATGGCGATTCTGAAACGGCTGAATGCGGCCGTTTGTCGGCGCGATTATCCGGCCTTTCGGACGGCCGACGAGGAATTGCACACGGCAGTCGTGGCGGCGGCGAATGTTCCCCACCTGCTCGAAGTGTGGCGCGTGGTCTGGACGGGATTGCAGGGCTTCCACCGGAAGGGCTTCGATGAGTGCTTTCCGGATACACGTGTTCTGATCGAGGAGCATGAACATTTGGTTGAGACGATTGCCCTCGGGGATCCAGTTGCTGCCGAGGATGCGGCGCGCAGCCATGTCGAGGCGGTCTGGTTCCGGCTCGCCGAGCAGCAGCATCAGGCGGACGCCGTGCCGGCAGATCCGCTGCAGCGGGCGGCGTCGCACCTGGCCTTTCGGTTGCACTGTCGGTTACGACTGAGCGAAGTGGCGGCCAAGGTCGCGTTTACCAGCGCCGGGAACTTGTCGCGGCTCTTTCGGCTGCGCTACGGTATGAACTTCCGCGCTTACCTCCAAAAACTTCGCTTGGGGAAAGCTGCTGAGTTGCTGGCCTCAACCAGACTGCCGGTAGGAACGATTGCTCGGCGCGTAGGGTATCGTGACTTCTCGCGCTTTGGTCAGCATTTTAAGAGGATGCACGGGATGGAGCCGAGCAGATGGCGAACGCTGAGAGCGTCAAAGCGGGTCAGTAACTCTTGATACAGCCTAGGAGCCGACTGGCGGATTCACCACCCGGCAGGGCAGCAGTGCGGCGTCGGTCATGCCGTGGATGATTTTTTTGTCGGGCGGGCAGAAGGTCGCCAAGGCGCCCGAAAGGCGGGTTTGGCCGGCGATGACGAAATAATACGGACAGAGGCGGAGACGGCCGGCGGTTGGGCGGGCGATAAACCCTTCGCCTGTTAACGGCGAACCCGCAGGCGGGACGCCCGTGCCACTTTCCTGCCGGTACAGCCGGTGTTCGAGGCGGCGGGGTTTTTTAAACGTCTGGAGAATGTGCAGATTGGTCGGCGCGAGCGCGATCGCCTGGTCGAGGCCGTTTTGCCATTCCTCGCGCGAGCAATCGCTGCCGAGAATCACGCTGCGGGCGCCCCACGCGGTCTCGTGGTAGCCGGAAATCTTGATGATGAGATCGCGCTCTTTCTGCGTGGCATTGGCCAGATCGCGCCACTCGCTCAGCGGCCGGCCGGCGGCGTGGGGCGCATCGAGGATCGCCCCCGGCGGCAGCGGCGCGGGGTCCATGATCCACGAGGGCGGGATCAGCGCGCGGAGGAGTTTGAGCGTGCGGCCGCCGAGCGCCTCAGCCCAGTAATCGGCAAGCAGGTGATGGTGGAAAAGCGCGAGGGCGAGCTTCTCCTCCTGGAACGGGCGCATGGGCGGCGCGAGGGCGACTTCGCCGGCCGCCCACGATTCAAAGATAAATTTTTCCGTGCGGATGTTGGCCAAATCGAACAGCTCGAAAAAACGGTAGATGACGTCGATTTTTTCCGGGTTGCCGTCGGCGGAGAAAAAGAGGGCGTTTTCGAGTGGAAAAATATCTTCGGGCTTCAGGCAAAACACGCGGTGGCCGAGGAGTTGCAGTTGATGCGCGAGCCAGTGCATCTCGGGGCGGTAGGTCGCGGCTTCGTCGCTCACCACGAGGGCGATGAGGGGATTGCGTTCGCCGGGACGCAGAGCGGCGAGCGAGGCGTGGAAGTTTTTGATCATCGCGTCGGCGGAGCCGAGGATGGGCGCGGCGGGATCACCGGCGGTATAGAGGCGATTCAGAAAGGCGGTCAGGCCGATGCCGCCCGGCACGGAGTCGAGCTCGGTCATGACGAAGCCTTCGTCGGTCAGCAGGAGGTCGGGCCGAAGGACGGTGGGAAAGGTGCCGCGATTCTTCGGATCACGGGCATGGGCGATGAGATGCGCGGGCTTACCGCGGTCGAGGTAGTCGGCGACCCACGGCGCGAGCAGGGGCTTGTTGCGCAGGAGATTTTTTCCGGCGGCCGAGCGCAGGTAGAGATTTTCAAGTGCTTGGTGAAACTCGAGGCAAGCGACGCCGATGGCCTCGAGTTGCGCGACTTGCCCCGTGGAGAGCGGCCACGCCTCGGGGGAGAGTTGCCAAGTCTTGTCCTCAAACAGCGACTGCGCGGCGAACGTGGAGCGGAGGTGTTCGTGGGACAGGTCGGACATGATGAGAGAATCAGAACTGAGAGCTGAGAGTTGAGAGCTGAGAGTCAAAGACGATTGAGTCGCGGAGAAAAGAAAGGGCAAATACGGCGCAACGGGCGGAGCGGGCGCAAAAAAAGCCCGATGAGGACATCGGGCTCCACCTTTCGCGATTTGGGCGCGGCTTACTCGTCCATCTGGATATCTTTGTTGCGGTGGCGCGGACACCCGGCGCGGAGCCAAGCGTTGACGAAGCGGTCGAGGTCGCCGTCGAGGACGCCTTGCGTGTCGCTCGTGCTGATGCCGGTGCGCAGATCTTTCACCATTTGGTAGGGTTGGAGCACGTAACTGCGGATCTGGGCGCCGAAACCGATTTCACCCTTTTCGCCGTAGAATTTGTCCATCTCGGCGCGCTGCTCGTCCTGCCTCCGCTCATAGATGCGAGCTTTGAGCACGACCATGGCGGTGGCTTTGTTTTTGATCTGCGAACGTTCGTTTTGGCAGACGACGACGATACCTGTCGGCGCATGCGTCAGGCGGACCGCGGAGTCGGTGGTATTGACGCCTTGGCCGCCCTTGCCGGAGGAGCGGTAAACGTCCACGCGGATGTCGACTTCGTTGAGCTCGACGTCGATGTCCTCGGTGATTTCAGCGACCACATCGACGGCGCAAAACGACGTGTGGCGACGCTTATTGGAATCGAAAGGACTGATGCGCACGAGGCGGTGGACGCCGCGCTCGGCCTTGGCGTAGCCGTAGGCGTTTTCGCCTTTGATCAAGATGGTGGCTTTGCTGATGCCGGCGGTGTCGCCGGGCTGCACGTCCATGAGCTCGACGGTGTAATTGCGCCGCTCGGCCCAGCGGGAATACATACGAAACATGATGTCGGCCCAGTCGTTGGACTCGGTGCCGCCAGCGCCGGCTTGGATGGAGAAGATGGCGTTGTTGCGATCGAACTGCCCGGTGAGGAACGAGGCGATCTCGAGCTCATCGAGCTCGGTCGTGAGCGTGGCGAGGGAGCTGGCGAGCTCTTTGTCGTAGGTTTCTTGGGCGGCGACGTCTTCGCCGGCCATGAGCTCGTTCATCATCGCCATGTCATCGAGCTTCTTTTGATAAGCCACGACGGGGAACACGGCTTTTTTGAGGCCGTTGAGTTTCGCGATGTGTTTCTGAGCGCGGTCGCTGCTGTTCCAGAAATCAGGGTCGCCCATTTGGGCGTCCATCGACTCTATTTCACGCTGCTTTTGATCGCAGTCAAAGAAACCTCCATAGATGCCCGGCGCGCTTCTTAATGGCTTCGATCTGGTTGTTGTTTTCGGTGGAGACCATGATGGGAAAGAAGAAACTCGCCGACAACCGGGGACAGCGGCAAACGAAAACGCCTAGCGGGCGAAGCGAACCCCGAAACCCTTCTACTTGAGTTAAGTTCTTCGGAGACGCGACGCCCTCGTCGCGTTCCGCGTCCTCCCGGCCCGAGGGCAAGTAAGGAACGGGGATCGGAATAAACTTACCTTTACGCGCGCAGCGTGCCGGCGGCCTGTTCCGAGAGAAAGGCGGCGTAGGTCTTTTCGACGCCGGCCCGCAGCGCGATTTTCGCCGTCCAGCCAAGACCCGAAAGACGGGAAACATCCATGAGCTTGCGCGGCGCGCCGTCGGGCTTGGTGGCATCCCAGAGGATCTTTCCGGCAAACCCGGTAACGGCGGCGACACATTGGGTGAGTTCGCTAATGGTTACATCGGTCCCGGTGCCGACGTTGATCCAATCGGGCGGGTTATCCAGCCCGAGCAGGAAGGCACAAGCGTCGGCGAGGTCGTCCACATGGAGAAACTCGCGTTTCGGCGTGCCGGTGCCCCAGGCGACGACCTCGGGCCGACCTGCGGCGTTGGCTTCGTGAAATTTCCGGATCAGGGCGGGTAACACGTGCGAGTTCTGTAGGTGGTAGTTGTCGCCGGGGCCGTAGAGGTTGGTCGGCATCGCGGAGTGATAGAGCACGCCGTATTGCTTGCGGTAGGATTGGGCAAGCTTGAGGCCGGTGATCTTGGCGATGGCGTAGGCCTCGTTGGTGGGCTCGAGCGGTCCGGTGAGGAGGCAATCCTCGGGCATCGGCTGCGGCGCGTGCTTCGGGTAAATGCACGAACTGCCCAGAAAGAGCAGGCGCTTCACACCGGCGCGGTAGGCGCCGTTGATCGTGTTGGCGGCGATCGCCAAGTTTTCGAAGAGGAACTCGGCCGGGTAGGTGTTGTTGGCCTGGATGCCGCCGACCTTGGCGGCCGCGATGATGGCGACGTCGGGCTTCTCGGCGGCGTAAAACGCATCGACTGCGGTCGCCGAGGTGAGATCGAGTTCGCGGCGCGTGCGGAGCAGCAACGTGGTGCCAGACTCGCGGGAGAAGCGACGGACGAGCGCTCCGCCGACCATGCCGTTGTGACCTGCAATGAAGAGCCTCATGGTGGAAAAGGGCAATTTACCACGAAACACGCCACCCCACGAAAGTAAGTCCGGCAATTAGGCCAGTTTCGTGTCGTTTGGGTGGTTCGTGGTTCGCAATCAGGGCAACGGTAATTTCGCGATCTGAGCCTCGCGCTTGGCCAGTTCAAGGTCGGCCTCGGTCATAATTTTCACGAGCTCCTTAAACTTAACTTTCGGTTCCCAGCCGAGTTGCTTTTTGGCTTTGGCGGGATTGCCGATCAGGAGTTCGACCTCGGCGGGACGCTCGTAACGGGCGTCGTAGGTCACGTATTTTTCCCAATCAAGATTCAGCAACCCGAAAGCCTCTTGGATGAATTCCCGCACCGTGTGGGTCTCGTTCGTCGCGACCACGTAGTCGTCGGCTTGGTCCTGTTGCAGCATGACCCACATCATCTCGACGTATTCCTTGGCGTAGCCCCAGTCGCGCTGGGCGTCGAGGTTACCCATGTAAAGGCGGTCCTGGAGGCCGAGTTTGATCCGAGTGGCCGCACGGGTAATTTTGCGGGTGACGAAGGTTTCGCCCCGGCGCGGGCTCTCGTGGTTGAAAAGAATGCCGTTGGAGGCGTGGAGGTTATAGCTCTCGCGGTAATTTACCGTGAGCCAGTAGGCATACATTTTCGCGCAACCGTAGGGCGAGCGCGGCCAAAACGGCGTGGTTTCAACCTGAGGAACCTCTTGGACCTTGCCGAACATCTCGGAGGACGAAGCTTGGTAGAAGCGGCATTTCTTCACGAGACCGGCCTCGCGGATCGCCTCGAGGATTCGCACCGAGCCGAGCCCCACCACGTCACCCGTATACTCCGGGATATCGAAGGAAACGCGCACATGAGATTGAGCGCCGAGATTGTAGATTTCGTCCGGCTGGAGCTCGTAGAGCAGCTTTACCATCTGCACGGAATCGGCGAGGTCGCCGTAGTGGAGATGGAGCTTCACGCCGTTAACGTGCGGGTCGCGGTAAAGGTGATCGATCCGGCTCGTATTGAAGGTCGAGGCCCGGCGAATCACCCCGTGAACTTCGTAGCCTTTGGCCAGCAAGAGCTCGGCGAGATACGAACCGTCTTGCCCGGTGATGCCGGTGATGAGGGCTTTTTTCATGAAGCCTGCGAACGTGAGAGAGCCAACGGAAGCCGGCAAGCCCTCAGTCGTCGTAAGCTGGAGGGTCGGGGAAACACCGAACGTTTCCGGCGTCTCCAGCGGCGAAGTCTGATTTCCCCCGGCCGCACAGTCGGTCGGATTTTGCGGAAAACCACTGACTTCACTCCCGGTTACAGCGGTTTGCCTCCGATCGTACCATCTCGGGCATTGACGCCGATTTTGCACAATCGTTTCCTCACGCACCATGCATGCCAACAAACGTGTCGCGCTCGGCGTGAAGTATAAACGCATCGTCCTTAAGCTCTCTGGTGAGGTTCTGCGCGGGGGTAAAACCGGCGATCCCATCGACGCCGCCACGCTCGAAAAAACCTGCAGTCAGGTAAAGGAAATCGCCGATCTCGGCGTCGAAGTGTGCGTCGTGATCGGCGGCGGCAACATCTTCCGCGGTCTCCAAGGCGCCCAACGCGGCGTCGACCGCACGACCGGCGACTACATGGGCATGTTGGCCACCGTTATCAACGCTCTCGCTCTCATGGACGGTCTGGAAAAAATGGGTGTCACCACCCGCGTCCAGAGCGCCATCCCGATGAACCAGATCGCCGAGCCGTTCATCCTCCGCCGCGCCATGCGCCACCTCGAAAAGGGCCGCGTCGTTATCTTCGCCGCCGGCACCGGCAACCCGTATTTCTCCACCGATACCACGGCCGCCCTGCGCGCCTCCGAGATGCACGCCGACATCATCATGAAGGCCACCAAGGTCGACGGCATCTACGACAAGGACCCGAAGAAATTCCCCGACGCCGTCAAGTACGACCAAATCACGTTCGTCGACGCCCTCAAGCAGCGGCTCAACGTCATGGACTCGACCGCGTTTTCCCTTTGCTTAGACAACAACGTCCCGATCCTCGTTTTCGACCTCAACGACGAGCACGCCATCCGCAAAGCTGTCCTCGGTGAAAAGATCGGCACCTTGGTCAAAAACTAGCCTCCGGCGCCGTCGCTCCGGCAACCGAAAATCCCTCATCGTTAATCCCAATTTTCTCCACCCATGTCCTCTCCTTTCCTCGCCGAAGCCCAAGCCAAAATGAAAAAAGCCGTGGATCATACGCTCCACGAATTTAGCTCCATCCACACCGGCAAAGCCACGCCCGCGATGGTCGAGACCGTGCTGGTCGAGGCCTACGGCACCCGCACCCCGCTCAAACAGTGCGCGGCCATCAGCACGCCCGACGCCCGCCTGATTCAAATTCAGCCGTGGGACACCTCACTCATCAAAGACATCATCAAGGGCATCCAAGAGGCCAACCTCGGTTTCAACCCGATCCCCGACGGCAAGGTCATCCGCATCCCGCTGCCCGACATGAGCAAGGAGCGCCGCCTTGAGTTCGTGAAAAACGCCCACCGCCTCGCCGAGGAGGGCCGGGTTCACGTCCGCAACGTCCGCCGCGACGTCATGGAATCGGTCAAAAAAGCCAAGCTTCCGGAGGACGAGGGCAAACGCCTCGAAAAAGACATTCAGGCCGCGACCGACGCCTCCATCAAGAGCATCGCCGACCACCTCGCCCACAAAGAGAAGGATTTGCTCACCGTCTGAGCCTAAGTCGTAGGGCGGGATCTTCGACCCGCCCTTCCCCGCCGCCCGTTTGCCCGCCCGCGCTTTCCGCGTCCCCGCGTTGAAAAAAGAAATCTCCAGCCGCGCCCCCCGGCGTGTCGTCGTCAAACTCGGCACCGGCGTCCTGACCTCCGGCATCGGCCAGCTCGACACCGCCCGCATCGCCGACCTAGCCACGCAACTCGCCACGCTTCGCTCCGCCGGCACCGAAGTGATCGTGGTCTCCTCCGGCGCCGTCGGTCTCGGCATGGGCGCGCTCGCGCTCACCAAAAAGCCCAAAGACGTTTCCAAAAAACAGGCCTGCGCCGCCATCGGCCAGTCGCGCCTCATGCAGGTTTGGCAAACTGCTTTCGCGCCCCACGCCCTGACCGTCGCCCAAGTTCTCCTCACCCACGACGACCTCCGCGTCCGCACCCGCTACCTCGGCGTCCGTGAAACGCTCCGCCAGATCATCGGCTACGGCGCCATTCCGATCATCAACGAAAACGACACCGTGAGCGCCGCCGAAATCAAATTCGGCGACAACGATACCCTCTCCGCCCTCGTCGCCAGCCTCGTCGAGGCCGATCACCTCCTCATTCTCTCCACCGCGCCCGGTCTCATCGACCTGAAGGGCACCGGCGAGATCGTGCCGGTCGTGGAAAAAATCACTCCGACCATCGAGGCCATGGCCGGCGGCACCACCAGCGAGACCGCCACCGGCGGCATGATTTCCAAAATCACCGCCGCCAGACTCGCCACCCGCGCCGGCTGCGGTGTCTTTATCGCCAGCGGCTCCGAGCCCGCGATCATCGCCCGCCTCCTCGGCGGCACCGGACCCGGCACGTTCTTCGTCCCGAGCGGCATCCCGCTCGATGCCAAGAAACACTGGCTCGCATATTTCCAGCGCCCCGCCGGCACGATCTTCGTCAACGCCCCCGCCGTGCCCATCCTCCGCGAACGCGGCAGCAGCCTGCTCGCCGTCGGCGTCACCCACGCCCGCGGAGATTTCGCCGCCGACGATATCGTCAACATCGCCGGCCCCGACGGCACCGTGCTCGCCCGAGGCAAAACTCATTTCTCGGCCAAAGAAATCCCCGCCCTCGCCGGCCTGAAGGCCGACGCCCTCCGCGCCCTGCACCCTGCCCGCAAGCGCCTCGAAGTCGTCCACCGCAACGACCTCGTCCTCCTTTAAACTTGGGCGCCGGCCGCCCCCGCCGGCTATCCAAACAAGCCCACGGCTCCAGCC
>Ga0209444_10000465_pt1 | contig 22060 bp, 13 predicted proteins | sample LauGreFaBDMM15DN_2_FD_188215 | JGI IMG/M metagenome (GOLD analysis project Ga0209444, IMG submission 188215) | Freshwater lake microbial communities from Lake Michigan, USA - Fa13.BD.MM15.DN (SPAdes) (version 2) | ecosystem: Environmental > Aquatic > Freshwater > Lake | place: Lake Michigan... | reverse complement strand
TGACATGGGAGTAAATACCTTAACTACGACAGTCGCAGCGAGCAATACCACGGCGCTGACAGGCAACGGATTGAGCGACGCACGCACCAAAGGTTTTGCGCCGTATAGTGTGTCAGGAGTTGCGCAAAATGGCAGCACCAACGTCAACACCAATCCTATGTTCTCGAGCTACACCCGTAACGCGACGAACGTTCTGACCGCACTTAACCCAATTCCAGCTACAGGTTCCCCGCTGCTCAGTGGTGCCATCTCTGGTGGTGCTCCGGACACCGCCGAATTCCGCGGCGCCTTCGGTGATGAAAACTGGGCCGATGGCTGGACCAAGCTTAGCCAATCCGGCTTGCTTGTCAATCCACAGCCAGTCGGCGTAGCGCCCTTCGCAGACGTGGACGGTGACGGCATCAGCGATACGCTCGAAGCTACCACCGCGCTCGCCGCGCTCGGCTTCAGCTCAAGCGTGAACAACGTCACCAATCATGGTGGTGTTGCGAGCACCAACTTGTTCGGCTCACTCTACACATCCACATCGATCCAGAGCCTTCGCGGCACGGGCTTGATGATTCAAGCCAGTGGCACCGGTCCTGTGACCTTGACACTGCCTCTGTTCACGTCAACCGACATGATCAACTGGACAGCTGCCGGTAATGCTACCGCCGAGACACCATTCGTTTCTGGCAAGCAGTTCTATCGCGTGGACCTTTCCAGCGGCACGCCTAATCCATAAGTTCCCCCTAAAAACGAGAAACCAATAATCAAAGGGTCGCCGGCCCACGCTGGCGACCCTTCAATTTCAACCAATCAACATGACACAAATGACACGTGGAACTCAAATCAGTGCAACAATCTCGTTGCTCTTCACTCTAGCCCAGCCTGTTCTATCTCAGGAAGTAGCATCGCCACTAGAAACAACACGCGAAAACTTGCGCTTATGGTTGGAGACAAAACAAAAAGAACAGTTAGAGATCAACGACTGGAAGAACGACAAAGAAGTCTTGACGCTCTACAAAGAAGGCTTGCTTAAGGAAATTGATACCTACAAGCAACAGATTGCTGACGCTAAAGTTCTCGCCAGTGCCGCCGATCAAGAATCGACCAACAAGATTACGGCACGCGATCAATTCATCGCCGCTGAAAAATTGCTCAGCGAAGAATTGCGGAAACAAGAAGAACAGCTTGCCGCTCTCATTCCTTTACTGCCACCACCATTGCTCAAAGCAGCAAAGATTTCCGTTGGTGTTGAATCATTGAAAAAGAATTTACAACTTCCTCTAGACGCACAAGTCGATGATGTCGCCAAGCGTCTTGCGAACGTCACGGAATTGATGGCTGAGGCCGAAAAATTCCAACAAGGCGTGAACGTTCATCCAGAGCTTCACAAAAAATCGGATGGCAACGAATACAACATGCAAGTGGTCTATTTCGGCATGGCGATCGCCTACGCCGTGAATGAAGACAGCACGTTTGCCCTCGTTGGCACGCCGACTCCTACTGGCTGGACTTTTAAGGAATCGAACGACCTCGCTCCTGCCATCCAAAAACTCATCGTTACGGCCACGACCGAAAAAGATGTCTCATTCACTCCACTTCCTATCTCTCAATAACTCCACGATCATGAAATCATCTCTCAACCTATTACTCGTTCTTGCCTCCGCCTGTTCTCTGGTGCATGCGCAAAATGATTCTGTGGCGCAATCCAAAGCCAAGCTGGAGGAATCATCGAAAGCTCTCATCGAGACACAAAAGGAACAAGCGGATCTTCGCCGACATCTTTATAAGGAAGTCAACGAACTCGATGATCAAGTGCTCACCATATCCAAAGAGCTTCGTCAATTGGAGCGCGATGAAGCACTGCGCACAACGAATGTGAAAAAACTCGATAAAGAAGTCGAGACGCGCAAAACACAGTATGCATATACCGTTGGTCTTCTGAATCAATATTCGAAAGCACTCATTAGCCGTGTTCATCCTTCCGAGTTCCAAATCTATCGCGAACCGATCGGTCAGATCGATCAAAGCGCCTTGAATTCCGCTAACGAGCCCGTGAAGGAAATGCAAGAGCGCCTCAAGGTTCTCACTCTTGGCATCAAACGTCTGGGTGAAATTTCTGGTGGCTCGATTTTTGAAGGTAAGGCATTGGGCTTTGCTGGTAAATCTCTCGATGGAACCTTCATGATCATGGGGCCTTCCGTTTATTTTGCCGTCAAAAATGGATTATCGGAGGGCATCTGCCCCGCGCAGGACACAGGCTCGAATTTCCCCGCCTTTGTTTCCATCAATGAGTCCGGTGGCAGTATCGCCAAAGCGATTCTTACACAGCAGGGCACACTTCCATTCGACGGCACACTCGGCAAAGCCATTGTCGCGGAAATGAAGCATCCTGGTGGGCAGAACAAAGCGCTCGAGCACGTAATGCTCTTCGGCGACATTGCCAAAAACATGATGTTTGACGGTTGGATCGCCATCGCCATTTGCGTGGTAATGATTGCCATCGGCTGGACAGTCGCGGCTCGCAAAATCATTTACCTCAACAGTATCGAAAAAGGAAATCGTGACTTCCTGCGCGAGTGGAGCAAGGTCGCGAATGATCTAACAACTCTAGAGCGTAATAACGAAGAAATGAGCTCAGCAAAAATGTCGGAAACACCTGCCATGAAGCGTTCTCCGTTTTATGAAATCTATCACATTGGTTCAGAGGAAATCACCAATCGGATCGCTTCAACGAAAAAAGGTCACAAAGGCCTCTCGGGGCGCTCGATCCAAGCCGTGCGCGCGGCACTTGATTCCGGTCTTGTGCAATTACAGCACAAGCTTACAGATGGTCTGGTCTACCTCACGATCAGTATCGCAGGTGGCCCCTACGTCGGCCTGTTAGGCACCGTTGTGGGCGTTATGATCACATTCGCCATTATTTCCAAAGAAGGCGAAGTGAACGTCAACGCGATTGCACCTGGTATTGCTTCCGCTCTTCTTGCAACAGTAGCAGGTCTGATCGTCGCGATTCCTGCACTGTTTGTCTACTCCTACTTAAACAACCGCATCAAGAACATCACCTCTGAGGTGAAAGTCTTCATCGATGAGTTCGTAGCTAAGATGGCGGAGTTCTATCCACAAGTGAATGAGGCCTCTGCGCCGAAATTCTCTAACAACGACGATATTTAATCTTACACCGCCATGGCCTCAGCAGACGATAAAAGCTACGACGATATCAACGTCACCCCGATGGTGGACCTTTACCTAGTGCTCCTGCTGATCTTCATTGTGATGACGGCAGCAGGCGTAAAAGGCGTGAAGGTCGAACTTCCCAAAGCGGGCGGCAAAGCGGCAGCTGACATTGGTGCGCCGAAAATCCAAGCCATCACTATCGATTCGGAAGGTAAGATTACGTTGAACCTGACACCTGTTTCGTTAGAGGAATTGGAGTCGAAAATTTCTGGCATGGTTGTCACCACTCCCGATCTGCCCGTAGTGGTGCGCGGTGATAGCTCCACCCAATACCAGAAAATTATGGCTGTTGTCACTATGCTCGGTAAAAACGGCATCACGAAAATCGGTCTGGCAACGCAACCGAATAAGTAATATATACATGCGACAATTCACATCAACACATCAAGATAAATCCCGTAAGGCCAAATACGTCGTGGTCTTGCTTGGGCTTGTCTTGGTCGGCGGCGTGGTTTCGTATATGATGAGCGGTTCAGGTGAGGAAGAAAAGCCTCCCGAGGAAGAATTTCAATTTGTGGAATTCACGCCGCCACCTCCACCTCCGCCGCCGCCTGCCCCAGAAGAACCCGAACCGGAACCAGAGGATTTTGAGGAGCTGTTAGAGCCTGTAGAAATCCCCGAGGATGCGGAGCCAACCAACGATGAGCCGACGAATGATTTAGGTATCGACATCGGCGATCTCGCCGCAGGTGATGGGCCTGGTGGCTTCATCATGGATATTCCTAGGTTCGGACGACGTGGAAAATTTTCCGATGATGAAGACGATCCTCTTGGTGCTGGGGACGCCGCAGAACCACCTGTGCCAACACTAAAAACGCAACCGATCTATCCCAGTGCGTTGTTGAAAAAAAGCATCGGTGGCAAGGTTCTCGTTACCGCTGTGGTGAATGTTTCTGGCCAAGTTGTGAAGGCGACCATCAAGCAATCCTCTGGCCAAAATGATCTCGATAAGGCCGCTGTGCAGGCTGTATTAAAATGGAAATTCAAACCCGGAAAAAAGAACGGCAAACCCGTGCAGGCAACCTGCCTGATCCCTTATACTTTTGAAGTGAAAAAAAATTGATATGAAACCAATGACTATTCTCACACGCTCACTAGCCGCGTCGTTATTATGCTGCTCCTTGTTACGCGCTGAATCCTACTTGGACGCCGTAAAGGAACAAGTTAGCCGCCCCGAATTTGCCAAAGAATTTGCGGGAAGCTATGGTATCTTGTCAGACGTAGAACCGGAAGTATCTGATGCAGAACAACTCCTTTTGACACGCCTACAAACGCTGTTTAGCGAATCGAAATTTAAGGACGCTGAAAACCTTCTTATCGCCTTTATCAAGGAAACCGAGAAGCCGACAGATCCGGAAAAAGCTCCGTCGGAAATCAGTCCTGCGATGATTTTTGTGCTCGGCAATCTGTATTTCCAGGCGGAGAGATATGATGAAGCTAAGCGTGCTTTTGAAGCTGCGATTAAACGTTTTCCTCGTTTCCGTCGTGCCTTCACCAATCTGGGCTACGTGCATCTAGCACAAAACAAGTTAGACGAAGCGCTGAAAGCTTTTCAAAAATCGGTGAATCTCGGTGAGAGTACCTCTCGTGTCATGGGCATGCTTGGTTACTGCTATCTCGCCAAACAAAATCCCCTTGCCGCCGAAAATGCCTATCGACAAGCCTACCTCACTGATCCCGATGCGCGGGACTGGAAAATGGGACTTGCGCAATCATTGTTGGCACAAGATAAAAATGAAGAAGCCGCCAGTTTGTTCAGCGTGCTGATTCAAGAAAATCAACAAGACAAGCAATTGTGGATGCGTCAGACGGGAGCCTATCTTGCTATGGATCGCAAGGATGAGGCGATTCTTAATCTCGAAACACTGCGACTGATGGGATTGACTGATGAATCAAATCTGACGTTGTTAGGAAATCTGTATCTGGACCAAGAGCAACCAAAGTTGGCGCTCAGTGCATACTCTGATGCACTAACGATGGCGAAATCGGTTAACGTCCCGCAATCACTCAAAGCAGCACGCATTCTCAATGACTATGGTTTTCCCGACGAAGCCGCTGAATTGATCAATAAAATTCGCGGAGCTACAAAAGACATTGCGCCGCCGGATCGCATCGCGATGGAACTCACCGATGTCAAAATTGCACGAGCACAAAACAATCTCGATCGCGTCGGCACGATTCTCAAAGAACTGCTCGCCGATGCTCCCGCTAATGGCGAAGTGTTGTTAGAGACAGCCAAGCACTATGATCAATTGGCGCGCGATCAAGCCGACGAACAAGAACGTGCGAAGTTGAACAACGAAGCGAAAACGCATTACCTGCTGGCAGTAGAAAACGAAATTACCGCTTATCCCGCGAATCTTGGTTACGGTCAGATGCTGGTGCGTGATGGTCGGACCGTCGATGCGCTACCCTTCCTCGAAAAATCACTTTCATTGAAACAATCTGATTCATTGGAACAATATGTCAGTCGCGTGCGTCGAGCAGCTGATCGTGAAAAAGTGCGCAAAGATCGCGAAGAAGCGGAACGTGCCGAACAAGCTGAAGCCAACAAAAAATAATTTTTAACCATCGATCAACATATGAAATCTCTCTATCTTATTCCCACCCTCGGTTTATTGGTTCACTTACACGCGAATGAAGCCCTGGAAATCTTAGAAGGCAGAAAAGACGCTGCCGATGCAGTTGTCACGGTGGTTCCTGATGATGCGGCCTTGATTCAAGGCGGCACTGCCAGCGCTGATGGCAAAGTCACCAAGCCCTTTGTTGCTAGCGAGCCGTCAGCATTTTCGAAAAAATCCCACGAGATTCTTGATCCGATTTGGTCCAAAACAACGATCATCAAGGAAGAGGAAAATCCCTATATCCAAGAACTCACCATGATCGGATTGTTCGAGGCCACTGGTGCTTGGGGGCAAGTGGAAACAACCACGGCAACAGCCACGGCTCCAACCACGGCGCAACGCAATCTCGATGATATCGCCATGCGTCGTGCTCAGCTGGGTGCGCGTATGAAAGCGTTCTATCGCACCGAAGTCACAGGCGTTGTCGAAATGGCCGGCAACTCGCGCATGAATGGTATCCAGACACTCAAAGCTCGCACCGAAATTTCTGAAAACACGGGAATCACAATTGGTAAATTCCGCCCGCTGAGCAACCAAGAAAACGGCACGCCTGATGGCGAACTGCTTACCACTGAGCGCTCGCTGTTCTCGAACATGATCGCGCCCGCCGATTCTCTTGGCGTGATGTTCGATGCAAAAAACAAAGACTGGAGCTACAACCTCGGTTGGTTTTCAGGCGACTACAGCGACATGATTCCTAACGTCAAAGACAACGGTCTCATCAACGCAGGCATGGCCTACGAGACCACCGGCAAGACCGAAACGGGAGTGCCTTTGCGCAGTCGTTGGTATCTCAATCTATTGCACAATCTCGATAAAGATGGCAGTGAAGTTTTGCCGCGTCATCCACATGGTTTTTCGGCCTATTACGATGACATCATATCGACTGGTTTCTCTGTCCAACAAGATCGCTTCGGCCTGCAAGGTGACTTTACCCTCGCCCGCGGCGACAAAAATGCCTGGGGCTTCACTCTTACCCCAAGCTACTGGATCATGCCAAGCACGATTCAACTTGTCGGTCGCTACCACTACGCCGACACCGATCAAATCAACGCGCTCAGTGGCGGCTACGGCACTTCTACCGATCCGTTTTTCTCTGGAAACGAAAGCGTCATCAATGGTGATGAGTATCACTCGTTCTACTTCGGCGCCAATGTTCATCTCTACGAAAATCGTATGATCATCAGCAACGGCATCGAATACTCGATCTTCAAGGATGAGCTCGATACTGGCGATGAAACCAAGAGCCTGCTATGGCAAAGCGGCGCACGCTTGAGTTTCTAACAAATCGTTAGATGATGGATCTTTTCCTCATCGATGCCATCGGCCCATTTTTTCGTGGGTTGAAAAAGAAGCGCATCAACTGGTCAAAGATCCCGTTCACTCATCTGAGCAGATCGTCAGAATCATGGCAGTGCATTCAGCAGGAAATGCACCGTTTCTGCGAGCAAGTCGCCGCGCTAGGTTACAATGCGGTGACGCTCGATGACGTGAGTCATGTGTTCCCTCATCCCTTGCACGAACCAGATACTGCGGAAAACATTTCCTTCTGGCGTGAACAATTTCGCGAGCTATTTACCATCATTCGTTCTCATGGCTTGGCTGTGTATCTCACCGTCGACGCAGTGCCGATGACTGCGGCCATCGCTCACGAACTAGCGGGCGATGATGATGCAACGGAAACGTATTTTTGTCAGATGATCGAATCGACACTGCACGATTTCCCCGAGCTCGCGGGCATTGTGTTGCGCATCGGCGAGAGCGATGGCAAGGATGTGCGCGATCCATTGCGCTCACACTTGCATGTAAAAAATGCCGCACAGGCGAATCAATTGTTGCTATGCTTATTGCCGATTTTTGAAAGCGAAAATCGCACACTCATTTTCCGCACATGGACCGTGGGTGCTCACGGCATCGGTGATCTGATTTGGCATCGCGATACTTTGGAGCGCACCTTGCGCGATGTCGATAGCCCTCATTTGATCGTCAGCATGAAACATGGCGAGAGTGATTTTTTCCGCTACCTTCCCCTCAATCAAGCATTTTTCCGCATCAAACAAAGAAAGTTGTTAGAGTTACAAGCACGTCGTGAATACGAAGGGGCAGGGGAATACCCATCGTTTATTGCCGCGGATTGTGCGCGATTTCGCGATGAGTTAGAAGGCGTGGAAAACATGGCGGGCATTTCGGTTTGGTGTCAGACAGGAGGCTGGCATCGCTTCCGACGTCGCGCGTTTTTGGAGGATGATCAGCGTGATCAATGGATCCGCCTCAACGTCCAGTGCGCGATCCGTATGTTTCGCAATCAATGGTCGGTCGATCAGTGCCTAACAGAAATCTGGGGAGAAGCCCTGTTGCCTGTGGCGAGGGAGTTTTTGCATCTCACTGATGAGGCGATCATGCACGTGCTCTACATCGAGAACGTAGCACAGCAAAAGCGATTCTTCCGCCGTGTGCGCATTCCGCCCTTGATCCATAGCTACTGGGATTCGCTCTACATTCATCCGATGATTCGCACATTGCTGCGTGAGTGGGTCAGCGACCATGCCGTGGCGATGGAGCAGTCCGCCCGATGTATCTCCCAGTTTCCGCGTTTGTTAGACTTGAGTCGGCAGTTGCAAGTGTGTGGTGATGATCTCGATCACATGCAGGATTTATTTTCTCTCATGCATTTGGCGCGTCAGTACTACCTTGCCGATGACCCTGCGCCATTACAAGATTGCATCGTTGATGCCAAAAAACTCTACAAAATCCGCTGGCCGAAAACCCAGCGAGATCGCTATCGTATCAAAACGCAGTTCACGGCTACCGCACCTTCCAGTCGAGCTTTGGCACTAGCATGTCGCATCTTTCTTCGTCAACAGCGTGGCTATCGTTGGATCGACCATCTCTTGATCCTGCAGCCGCTGGCGGTCCTTTATCAAATATTGCGTAATCGCCATGCATCGTTGTTTCCTAAGGCCATGAACAAATTGGCGATGGGAGTGGATACGCTGTTCCGATAGATTATTCGTGACAGAAGACTTACACGCTAAGGGAGACATTTTGCTACCATGGTCATTTGGCAGTAAAAGATCGGCAGATGCGGACTTTGATGATGCGGACTCAAGTCCGCGCTCCAATGGGGGACTAGGCTGATTTTTTGAGGCCGATGGCTACGCAGAGGAGTGCCCAGAATACTGCTAGGCCTGCGACCCAGACTGGTACTCCGAGGCGTTGGCTGAGGCTGAGTTTGATGGGTGCGGCACTGGCGGCTACTTCATTATTTTCGGCGGATGAAGCGGGTTTTTCCTTGCTGGGTGGCGGGATGAGGTCGGCCTGCGAGAGCATCGGTTTGCCGGCCTCGGTGCGCAAGGCTGCTACTTGGGCGGTTGTCACGGCGGAGGCTTTGTTGCCGAAGTTGTTGCGGATATAGGTAAGCACAGCGGCGATTTGCTCATCGGTCTGGAATGCATGAGGAGGCATTATTAGGTTATACTCGGTGCCTTTGACCGTGAGGGGGCCTTGGATTCCGCGCAGTTGGATGCGAATGAGGTTTTCAACGGGGCCGGTGACCCATTCGGCACCAGCAAGCGGGGGACCGATGCCAGCGGCGCCAGCGCCGTCTGGTCCGTGGCAGGCTTGGCAGAGGGCGTATTGAGTTTTGCCTAGGGCGAGCTGTTCGGCAGTGGGCTCAGCTGCTGTGTCGGCTGCGGTGGCGTCGCCTTCCGCAGTGACAGTGCTGTCAGCCGAGGGGCTGGAGTTGCTGGTGGCATGGACGAGTGCAGTCTCAGTTTTCTTGGTAGTGGGGTTCAGTTGGGATACGCTAATGTTTTCGATTTTTTTGGTCGATTTTTTGGCGGCGGCTGGTTTGGTCAAGGTTTTGAGCCAGGCGACGAGGTCGCGAGCTTCTTGGGGCTTGAGCAGGCCGGTCATCGGCGGCATGGCGGAGATCGGAGGAGACATTTGTTTGATGTCGGCGCGCTTCACGCGGGAGATGGTTTCACCGACGTCGATATCGATGTGATCGGGGTTCTCGGCGAGCATGATGCCCCCGATGGATTTGTCGTTCTTAAGGGTAACGGAGACGATCCCGAAGCCGGGGGCTACTTTGGCACCGGGGTTGATCATGGCTTCGAGAAGGTAGCGATTGTCGTGGAGCTGGCCTAGGCCGGCGAGGTTTGGCCCGGCTTCGCCACCAGCTTCATGGCCATCGCCCGCGCGGTGGCAGCGCATGCATTCGGCGGGGTGGGAGAGGTAGATTTGCTCGCCGCGTGCGGCGTTTCCTCCTTCGAGCGCGATGGCCCAAGCGGCGACGGGATCATCGGTGGGCAGAGATTTTTCCCATGTGCTCAGGGCGGCCTTGACGGAGGCTTCGGGGCGGGTCTTGGCTGCTTCGATTAGCTCGATGGCGAAGGGCGCTATGCCTTTTTGTTGGGTGAGTTTGCTGAGTCCGGTGGTGATGAGTGCGGCAGCATCATCGCTAGGGATCTTGGCGAGTAGGCTCCAGGCACCTTGGGTGAGGGCGACGTTGGGTGAAGTAATGGCTTTGCTGAGGGCGGGGAGTGCGGCGGCGGGATTGCGGCTAGCGATGGCGCGCAGGGCCGCGAGGGCGAGGGTGGTGTCTTGGTCGGTTGCCCACTGGGCGAGCATGGCATCGGCATCAGCAGGCTTGGCGGCGGCGTAGAGTTCTACAGCTTTGGCGCGGGCATCACCGGAGAGTTTGGTGTTTTCCACAAGGAGCTGGAGGTCGGCAGGGGCGAGTCCATCGAGGGTGAGTTGGTATTTTTCGACGAGACTGAGTGCCTGAGCGAGAGTGGCGCCACCAGCGCGAATGAGGCTGGGGAGCCCTTCGCTGAGGATGGGTTTGATTTCCTCGGCCTTGCGCTCGGGCAGAGGGGCCCAGAAGCCAATGGATTGATCGACGGGAAAGGGTTTGGGCCAGATTGCGAGGAGGCGTATCGCTTCTTCGCGGACGGGATCGGCGAGGTTGGTGTCAGCGGCGGCTGCGAGCAGACGCTTGGCATTGGTAGGTCCGCCGATGCGGAAGGCGCTGTGAAGGAGGCGACGCCACATCATTTCGCTGCGCTTGACGCCATCACGCTGATCGAGCAGGGCGGCGACGTGTGGGCGGGATTTTTCGAGCATGAGGTCGTGGATGGCGCGGATGGCTTCATCGGAAACGCCGGGGTCTTCGTCTTCTACGTAATCGGCGAGTAGCTCGCTTTTGAGTCGGCGCAGGGCGACGACGGTAGCAAGACGGACGGAGGTATTGGGGTGATTGTTCAGCGCAAGGAAGCCATCCTCGTTCATGGTTTCTGCCAGAGCGTAAGCACCAGCATGGCGGAGGAAGGGATCTTTGTCGGCATTTTGTTCGATCATATCCATGAGGAGTGAGGGCATGATGAGGAGCTTGGCACGGGCTACGACAATGGCGGCGTAGAAGCGGACGCGGGGTGAATCATCGGCAAGGCGGTGGCTGATGGTATCGTTGATCAGTTCGGTAGTAGGAACGTCCGCAAGGCATTTGAGGGCTTGGACGCGGATCTCGGCATCGGCATCTTTGAGCAGATCAGTGAGCAATTTGACTGCGATTTTGATTTGTGTGGTATCGGGAATGTTGGCAAACCCATCGGCCGAGGGACGTGCGGCGATGCCACGGCGGGCGACGATGCCAACGCCCCAGATGGAGTGCAGGCGTTCAAGTGGGTTTTTCGACTGGAGGCCTTGTTGGAGCAGGGCAAATCCTGCGGCGCTGCGGGTGAGCTCGATCTGGGAGCGAAGGCGAACGCGCATGTCGGGATGTGCAAGTAGGGCTTTCAGCTCAGCGGTGCTGAGCTTATCGAAGCCAGCGGCGTGCAATTTTGCCGTCTGTGCTGCTTCGGCGGCTTTGTAGGTGTTTTTTCCGGCATCGAGCGAGTAGATACGGCCGTTTTGGTGCGAGGTCCAGCCGCCCATGTAGTCGGCGACGACGAGCTTGCCGTCGTAGGAATACTCTACGTCAGTAGCGGCGACGCCCCAGTTGAATTCACGGGAGTCGACCAACTTCATACCAGCGCCCTCGGGGGCTACGGAAAACGAGTAAATGCCCGAGCCTGCAGAAGCACCACGGTAGTCGCAGATGAGAAAGCGCCCGACCTCGGATTCGAGGAACCCCGCACCTGGGTGGTAGGTGAGTCCGGAGGGGCCGCTGGTGAGATTGGCCATAGCGGGCACGATGAAGGCGGGCTGTTCGTCATTTTGTGGCTCCCACATGCGCTCGGCCATCCAGCGGTTGATGGGATGTTGATCGAGGCCGATTTGTTTGTAAAAGGTGTGCATGGCTTGGTGTTCCATCTGCCAGCCGCTATCGCCGCCGGGCACGATGTAAACGACGCGCGCTTTGTCGCCTTGGTCCGAGTTGTTATCGACACTGATGGCATTGCCTGCGGCATCGAAGGCGAGTTCTTTCGGGTTGCGCAGACCGGTATGGATGAGCTCAAAGTGGGAGCCATCCGGCTCGAAACGGAAGGCTGCACCTTCGTTCGGGTAGTGGTATTTTTTCCCTTCTTTGGTAGTAAAACTGAGAGCGCGGTCACCAATGGTGCCGTAGATCATGCCATCGGGCCCGAGTGCGAAGCCATTGAGGTCGTGTCCGCTCAAGGAAATGCGCACGCCGAAGCCGTCTTGGATGACGTTTTTCTGGTCGGCCACGCCATCGCCATTATCATCGCGTAGTGCCCAAATTTTGGGGATGCTAGCAAGGTAAACTGTGCCCTCTAGTGCAAAAACGCCAGCGGCAGTGCCATCGAGCACATCGTTGAATCCATCGGCGAACACTTTGCTAGTTTCAAAAGATCCATCGCCATCTTTGTCTTGGAGCAAGCGCACGATCTCCGACTTCTCGGTGAGCTTGGCGATCGGTTTTTTCTCTTTCCATTTTTCATGGAGCTTGCGGCGATCATCGACGGTTTGTGCGGCGAGGTCATCGAGATACCAGAAAAGATTGTCACGGTCATCCTCGACGCCGAAGCGGAAACGATGAGTCTCGGAGAGGTAGATGTTGCCCTTTTCATCGAAACAGAGGGCGGTAGGCGAAGTGACTTTCTGGTTATTGTGATCGGCGATGATTTTTGCCGTGACTCCCTGGGGGATGGTGACGCCGGGAAGCACATCGGTGGCGACGAGGCCAGCGGTGTAGGGCTTGCTGCCCTTGGTGACGGGCGGGAATTTTTGGTTGGCGTAGTCGGTGAAAATGAAATGGTCCGCCGCGATCATGCCCCATCCGCCTGTTTCGGCATCGATGATGCGTATTTTGGCTTTTTTGCCCTTGAGGCGAGCTACATCCCAGGTCACCGATTCACAACGCAGCGAATTTTTTCCTGTAGCTTCCATCTCGACCTTGCCATCGATGAGCAACTGCACGGCGGTTTTGCCGGGATGATTGCCACCGGCAATCAGGTATACGATGTAGGGCTCTTGGATGGTAAATTCCGCCGAGGTAAGCGAACCGAGTGCGGCATCGCCTTGATGCGCGGAGCAGGCTAATCCCTCGCCGGAGTAAGCAGTCAACTCGCCCGTAAGCCCAGTGGTGGTGCCTGGGATCGGTGCTTTTCCAAAAGCCGTACCTTCTTCGACCCAAGAGCCAAAGCCGTCTCCCTCGAATGCTTCAAAAACTTTCGTCTCCGCGTGAAGCGGGACGATGCCGAGAGAAGAAAGGGTGATCAGTGAGCGCAATGTGAGTTTCATAATTCAATCAGAAAGTAGGGCAAGAAACCGTGCTGGCAAGGGCAGATTCTTTCATGTCAGGAAAAAATATTGTTGCGGGCAGCCGAGGGCAGGCAGATCCCAGCATCCGCGTGGTTTTTTCTTTTCACTCAGGGATTTTCCGCTCATCGTGCCACGCACAACATGACGACCGTTCTGGAATGCATCGATGCCGGCACACGCTACTTAGAAAAGCGCGGCGTGGAAGATGCCCGGCGCAACATGCAGATACTGGTAGCGCATCGCTTGCAATGCACGCGCATGCAGTTGTATCTGCGCTTCGATGAACCACTCGACGAGTCAACGCTCGCACCCTTGCGCGAGGATTTGAAAAAACGCGGCGAACGCATTCCCTTGCAGCACATTCTCGGTATCGTTAGCTTTCATCAACACGATTTCAAAACCGATGCCCGTGCTCTGATTCCTCGACCCGAGACCGAAGAGCTCGTTGAGTTGTTGATCAAAAAATTCTCGCCCGCCCCACAACGAGTGCTGGATCTGGCCTGTGGCTCGGGAGTGATCGGCCTCAGCCTCGCCGCACAGTGGCCTGATGCAGAAGTGACCCTCGCCGATGTCAGTGCCGATGCCCTCGCTCTCGCTCAGGAAAATGCCGCCATGCTCGGACTGGATCGCGTTTCTTTGATAGAAAGCGACTTATTTTCAAAGCTATGCGGACCTTACGATCTGATCGTCACCAACTTGCCCTACGTGCCCGAACGCGATCGCTCAACCTTGACGCCCGAGGTGTTGCACGATCCTGCGCTTGCACTGTTTTCTGGCGAAGATGGGCTTGATCTGATCCGCCGCTTTGCGACTGAGGTCGGTGCTTTTCTTGCTCCCGGAGGCATGATTGCGATGGAAATCGGCCATGATCAAGGCGATGAGACTGCCGCGCTGCTCTCCCAGCACGGACTCACCGAGGTGATCGTAGAGAAAGACATTTCCGGCATCGCACGTTTTCCCCTTGCTAAATCCTTATAATCACCAAACGCTACGGGTCAGGACCAATTCTGAATTTTTTTCCCCACACTCACACTCGATATGGACAAACTCATTGTACACGGCGGATCCGTTCTGCGTGGCAGCATCAATATTTCTGGATCAAAAAATGCATCCTTGCCGATCCTCGCTGCATCCTTGCTCGCGGATCAAGAAGTCATCATTCGCCGCGTGCCTGATGTCTCTGATACCAACTACATGGTGCAAATCATCAGCGCCCTCGGTGGTGAAATCGAGCGCAGCTCCGGCACCGTGCGCATTCTCAACAAATCCATCGTCGACACCGCTCCGTATGATCTCGTTCGTCGTATGCGCGCCTCGATCTGCGTGATGGGCCCACTGCTCGCTCGCACCGGTCGCGCCGTGGTTTCGCTGCCCGGTGGCTGCATCATCGGCGACCGTCCGGTGGATCTGCACTTGCGCGGACTGGAAGCGCTCGGTGCGACGACAGAGTTCGAGGGCGGAAATATCATCATCACGGCACCGAAGGGCGGTCTTCGCGGTGCGGAAATCAACTTGCGCGGCACCCACGGTCCGACCGTTCTCGGCACCGACAACGTCATGATGGCTGCAGTTTTTGCCGAAGGCACCACCGTGATCGAATCCGCAGCCGCAGAGCCTGAGGTCGAGGATCTTGCGAATTTCCTCAATGGATTGGGTGCGAAAATCCAAGGTGCAGGCACCCGTCGCATCACGATTCAAGGTGTTACCTCACTCGGCACTACGGAGCACACCGTCATCCCCGACCGCATCGAGGCAGGCACCTTTATGGCTGCAGCGGTTATTGCCGGTGAGGGCGTCATCCTCAATCGCGTCTGCCGCGAGCAAATGACTGCGATTACCAAAATTTTCGAAGAATGTGGCCACAAAGTCGTTTACAACACCGCAGGCGATAGCATGACGATTCACCGCGGTGAAAATCCCGTCGGTGCGGAAATTATTACCGCGCCGTATCCTGGTTACCCGACCGATATGCAGGCGCAAATGACCGCCGTCTTCGCGACCACGCCCGGCATTTCCGTCGTTAAAGACACCATCTTCCCGCAGCGTTTCATGCACTGTGCCGAAATGAAGCGCATGGGCGCCGACATCAACGTCGACAATGGCACCGCAATCATCAAAGGCGTGAAACAACTCTCCGCCGCCCCTGTGATGGCAAGTGATTTGCGCGCCTCTGCGGCTCTGGTGCTTGCAGGTCTCACCGCCAGAGGCGCCACCACCATCTCCCGCCTCTATCACATTGATCGCGGCTACGAGCATATTGATGAAAAACTTCTTCAACTCAACGCGAATGTTGAGCGCGTGAAGGAGTAGGGTTTGTTAGGTGGGCTTGGTATCAATCTGCCTTTCCGCACCAACGGTGCAAAACTCGATAGCCTAGGGCATCGCCCTAGGTGTAATTGTCTCCGAATGAATATCAGCCCTGAAAGGGCGTTACTCCTATATCTTCACCTTGGCATCAGACGCAGCCTATGGCAGATGCATCTTCCATTTGCCAATGTCAGAATCCGCAAGAAATTTCCGCGCGAAAAAATCTCGGAAACTTTCTGTATAATCATTTGCCAATTACCACAATGCTGCGGTGCGGTCCATCAGGCTTGAAGAGGGTAGTGTAGAGCTGCTGATATACGCACGTGAATTCGCATGTTGCGCGATGCCATTATTTGGGTGACAGACGATTTCCCATTCTCATGATTATTTTTCGTATATTTTGTCTGTTCCGTAGTTCCAATTTCTTAATCAGGGATGAATGGTGCGAGAATTTGTTTCTGCGGGGCTTTTTTATCCAGCCTGTTGGACTGGGCTGCTATAGCGTTGCACCGTGGGTGCATTTGAGATGAATATCCCTTGCTCGTTGATTAGTTTTGTGGATTTGATTTTTCAAATCTCCTCGGCTTTCATCCAGCGGAAGGAGACGATTTGGAATTTGCGGCCGAAGTCGATGCGGTTGTTTTGCTTGACGGGGTTGAGGCCGGAGGGATCGGGATCGAGGGGATCGGGGAGTCGTTGGACGATCGCCTCACAGTAGGCACGGGCGAGCACTTTGCCGCTGGCATCGGTGGCATCGCCGTAGGCGCGGATGCGGAAGGTATCGGAGCGGGCGCTGAGTGCGGAGCCGATGACTTGCAAGACATCAGCCTGAGTCAGGTAGCCAGGAATGCCCCAGGCCATGCTATCGGGCTTGAGGGTTTGCTCCAGGCGGGTGGCATCGGCAATGTTGTCGGGATGGCGGTAGTTTGACAGGCTGCTTTGGTTGTTGAGCGGGTGGGAGGAGCGGAAGCTTTGGTTCAGGCCAGCGGCATCGATGGCAGCTTGCAGGGTGCCCGAGCGTCCGCTATCGTCGTTGCGCAGGCGGCGATTGACGAAATCGGCGAGGGAGAGAAATGGGCCGCGTAGTTTGACTTGCTCGACGATGGCAACGGCGAGCTTATGAACCTCGTCTGCGCTAAGCATGCGTGAGCCGTCCCACGCGTCTTGGTTGTTGCCGCTGGAGCTGGATTTCCACTCACCGCCGCGTGGGTTGAGGATACGAGAAAAGCGAATGCCTTCGGGGCTTACTCCGAGGCCTTGGGTGGAGCGCAGCAAGGCCTCCCAAGCCGCGACAGAGGTGGAGTTGACATTGAAGGCTCCGTCTAACAAAAGGTGGCGCGCGGGGCTGTGGAGGTCCATCAAGTCATTCGCATTGATATTGCCCCGTGAGGATGGCAGAAGCCGCAAACGTCCATTGGGCAAGGGCTTGCGCAGCGGGTCGCTGAGAAATTGATCCTTGTCGTTGCCTTGGCCGGTGGAGAGAAAAAAGTCATCCCAAAGGCTGTGATTGAGCTCGTAGGAGAGATCGTAAACGAGGTTGTCGGTATCGCAGAGGTCTTGGTAGATGGCACGACCTTGCATCGCCCAGGTATCGGGTCCACCTCCGGAGCGCTCGGCATCGGTTGACCAGCCAATGTTTTGCTGATCAAATCCGCCGTAGCGTTTTTCACCGCTGGAGCTGAGGGGCGGAGCGGTGCGATCGAGGCCGCTATATTTTCCGCTAGCCACACGGGGATCGACGAGGGAATTGCCTAAGGCGTAGGAAGGATGCCAGACGAAGTCAGAGAACTTTGCGTGTTGGAGTTGGCCTAAGGAAACGAGGCCGACGTCAGTGCGAGGCACATCGAAGAGAATGATGCGTTCTTTCCCTTCCATGGGGGTGCCGAAGGGGTTACCGTGGTACTTGCCGTTGCGGAAGACGGGCGTTTGATCATTCCAGGAAACGGCTTGATCGTAGAGATCGCGGGTGTAGATGCCGAAAAACCAGGGGCCGCCGCCTGAGCCGCTGGTGGCGAGGGTGCCGCCGATATTGTCCCACGGGCTGCGGGTGGCGTAGGCGGCACGCGGGTTCCAGGTCGCGAGGGGCGCTTCTTCGAGAAAGCTGGTATTGCGCAGGGGGCCGGTGTTGTTACGATTGGATGCATGCTCGCGGAACCAGCGCAGGCGCATGCCCTCACGACTGCGGATATCGGGAAGGATCGTTGGGCGTGGATTGGTGGTAGCGGTGCGCTCGACGTTTTGCCAAGTGCTGGTGCGTTGGGCGAGTCGGGGCTCGCGACCGCCGCCGTACTGCAAGGAGGTGGAGATGTAGGCGTATTGCGGAAGGCGATCAAACTCCGCAAAATTCACGCTGCTCTGCTGGCCCAATACTTTGGCAACGATGCGTTGGTCATCGGCTTGATTTTTGGCAACATTGACGAGCGGGTTGAATTGATAGCGGGTGGGGAAATAATCGACGTTTACAGAGGCGCCGGCGGCATTGACCAATTGATTGCTGAGAAAAAAACAGCGGCTCACATCGGGGGCAGTGGTGCAGCTGAGAAGATTGGCAGCGATGTTTCGCTCATCGTATTCCCGGCCGCGGGCAGTGGAGAAGACGAGGCACTCGCCCGGTTCAAAGGTGGTGGCGGGAACGGTAAAATAGTTTGAGCCGACGTAGGCCTCCGTGTAGCCTGCGGATTGTTCGAAGCCCTCATTGGACGCGAAATTATTTCCGCGTCCATCATTGCCCCAACTGCCGCCATATGTGAGAAGCCAGCCATACCAATTGACGGTCTCGAGCAACTCGAAGCGGCCATTTCCTTGGATCATGACGATCAGTGCAGGCATTGAGATGCGGGCGTTGTAGGGATTCCAAAGCACCACGCGGGGGTACATGTGGCGGCGGTATTGGTAGAGCCCGCCGGGCACGCTAGGGTTCGGATAATAGCTGTAGGTCCAGAGTGTGCTAGCCTCTACGATGACGGGGCCGACGCTGGAGACTTTATAATCCATGAGACTCGCGGGTTTGTAGTTGGTGGATGCTACGTCAACGGAGTAGTTGTTTTTGGGGCTTTGCTCGGGTAGCGGCGTGATGGCATCGAGGGTGGCATTGGTGGCAATCGATGTGCTGCGGGCAATCTTCGCCCACTCACGGAGCAAGCCGAATCGCGGTGCGGTTTTTTGGTGGCGCGTGGAGGACCAATCTTGGCCGAGTGCCGCAGCGGCGTCGGCATTTGCGGGACCAACCATGCGATCTGAGGAGGCGAGGCCCGGGCTAGTTGGCAGCGCGGGAAAGTCTGCGCTCGACTCGATGAAAGCGGTGAGGTCGCGTTTCAAACGTCCTTCTTGCACGTTGGCAAGGACACCCAGCGAGTGAGTGGTGGTGTGGTGGAAGTAGGAACCGACGGGGTTGCTGCCGGTGGTGCCAGCCAGCGAGATTTGCTCTTGGGTGGCAATTTTTTCCTTCGCCTGCTCTTCGAGTTTCAGACCAGGGAGCGATGACGCCTGGGACTGCACCAAGGAAAAGTAGCCGCCGTTGCCCGGATCGGCGGGATTCGGCGCGGTGCCGGCGTAGGCATGAGGTGTGGCGATGTTTGCCTTGATGCCCTCGTCGCCGATCCAATAGGCAAAACGGCCTTGCTGTGAGGGAGTATGGGAGATTTTCACCATGGGAGCACGTACGGCTTCAGAAGCTGGAGCATCTGGCTCTGTAGTACCGCGGTCCACGAGGGCAATGCTTTGATCATCGGGAAGCGAATCGGTGGGTTTATGCTTACGCTCGGTGTCATTGCCGCTCACCAACCAACTCTGCACCAAAGCCTGCCGATCCCATGAATTGTCTCGCGCATCACGGAGCCCACCATTGCTGTCATCGCGCGTCCAATATCGCGAGCTGTCTTCTTTTCGCGTGCTCCAAACGCCGGTCCAGTGCGGCTGTGCTACCGCGGTATCGAGCGAAGCGGGCGCCGATACGCGTTGATCAGGGCCGAGTTGTTTTTGCAAATGACCCATAGCCATCATCAGCGCGAGCTTGGCATTGGCACGTGCGCGAGAAATATCGTTCGACTGCGCAGAGCGTCTGAGCTCTATGCTCGATAACCCAAGCATGCCGACGGCGATCAACGCGATCAATACCATCAAGGTCACGCAGAGGATCAGCGTGAAGCCTTTGTGGTGTTTTCTTGCGCGCTGAGCTTGCATAGGGAACTGTTTAACAACTCATTCATTGCATATACAATGCCAATATCAAGCTTAAAACGATATGGTAATCGCATTTTTGACGTTTGCAAACGCGCGGAAAAACCATCACGACCCATCCGAGAACCATTTTAGCCGAGAAAAAGTGCAAAAATCACGTAGTTATCCTGAGGGCGTCTGTATTTTTGTTAGTTGTCACGAACATCTGAATCGTTGTTTACCATTCTTACAAATATTACGCCTGCAACACCAGTCGATAGCGCGCCTTGCCAGCGCGCAGATGCTCGATGGCATCGTTCACATCGCTCATCGCGAAAGTCTCAGTCTGCGGAGCGATGTTGTGGCGTGCACAGAAATCTAACATATCACGCACCGTTGCTGGCGAACCCAAGGGCGAGCCAGAGATTTTTTTGCGACCACCGATCAACGAAAATGCCGCGACTTGTACCGGTTCCAGAACTGCGCCGACAAAATGCAAAGTGCCATCGGTAGCTAACAGATTGATGTAGGCACTCCAGTCCAACGGCACGTTCACCGTTGAGAGAATGAAATCAAAACTCCCTGCGGCACGTTCCATCGCTGCGGTATCGCGCGAATTCAATACAGCCTGCGCACCGAGTTGTTTCGCCTCATCCGCCTTGCTATCACTGCTAGTGAAAGCCGTCACATGACAGCCCCATTTGTTGAGAAATTGCAACGCTAGATGGCCAAGACCACCAATCCCAATCACTCCTACGCGATCCGTCGGTTTGACCCCACAGTCGACAATCGGTGCAAAAACGGTGATGCCACCGCAAAACAACGGCCCAGCTTTGCTGGGGTCCACACCAGCGGGCAACGGGATTGCCCAACTCCAGTGCGCACGCACGCGGTCGGCAAAACCACCGTGTCGCCCGACAATCGTTTGTGAGCTGCTACCACAGAGCTGATGCCGACCCGACATGCAAGGCCGACAACTCATGCACGAGCCCGCAAACCAGCCAAGCCCCACTCGATCACCGACAGCGACGCCTTTCACCTGATCACCAGCACGTTCGATCACGCCGATAACCTCATGACCAGCCACGAGCGGATACGCACTCATGCCCCACTCATTATCGATCATCGAAAGATCCGAATGACAAATCCCGCAAGATTCCACGCGAATCTGCACATCCTCTGACCCGAGTAAACCGGGATCAAAAGAAATCGGCTGCAATGCCTCATTCGCCTTAAGCGCCGCCCATCCGTGGAAAGTTTCTGCCATGCCAGATACATAATGCAGCTAGACCATTATGCAACTGAGAAACAAACCGACTGCCACAATCAGCAGAGCTCATTTCGACCTAGCAAAAAAATCACCTAAACCGTAACGTGAGTTCACACATTTGCATGACGCCACCGGTGTGCCTTTCGCCCCCTGCGCCTTCTCTTTCCCGCTTGTCAAAATCTCTCACACGAGCTTGCATGGGGCATGGCCATTCATTCGTTTTTGCATCATACTCCCAGCGTTCACGAGAGTTGTTACATCGCGCCGTCAGCCGATGTCATTGGTCGCGTCACCTTGCACGAGGAAAGCAGTGTATGGTTTCATGCAACATTGCGCGGTGACATCAATGAAATCGTCGTCGGCCCGAGATCGAATGTGCAGGACAATGTCGTCATTCACCTTGCCGATGACTATGGCTGCTACATAGGAGAATTGGTCACCGTGGGTCACTCAGCCATTCTCCATGCCTGCACCGTCAAAGACGAAGTGCTCATCGGCATGGGCGCGATTGTGCTCGATGGTGCAGTGATTGGTGAACGCTCGATCATCGGCGCAGGCGCGCTGGTTACCGGCGGTACGATCATTCCACCAGGTTCTTTAGTGTTAGGCTCACCCGCAAAAGTCGTGAAGACCTTGTCCCTCGAAGAACAAGCCAAAATCCGACTCTGGGCCGACAAATACGTCAAAGGCTCTCGAATGTATCGGGGTATATAATTATTTGTTAGACTGTTAGATATAAGAATAAACGAAA
>Ga0209444_10000461_pt1 | contig 22182 bp, 17 predicted proteins | sample LauGreFaBDMM15DN_2_FD_188215 | JGI IMG/M metagenome (GOLD analysis project Ga0209444, IMG submission 188215) | Freshwater lake microbial communities from Lake Michigan, USA - Fa13.BD.MM15.DN (SPAdes) (version 2) | ecosystem: Environmental > Aquatic > Freshwater > Lake | place: Lake Michigan... | reverse complement strand
GGCGGGCTGAGGCTGGACACACGCGAAGGCGCGCTCGCGGCCATGAACGGGTTTGCAGCCATTGTCCCGGGGCGGCCGGACGAAAGCGAACTGCTGGTGCGCATCATGTCGGCCGACGAGACGGAGGTGATGCCTCCGCCTGATACCAACAAGAAACTCACGTCGCGGCAAAAGGAGCTGGTCAAGAAGTGGATCGAGCAAGGTGCGCCGTATGCACCGCACTGGGCCTACGTCGCGCCGAAGCGACCGCTCCTCCCGGCGGTGCGGGATGTGACTTGGGGCGTGAATCCGGTGGACCGCTTCATTCTCAGCCGACTGGAACGCGAGAAACTTTCGCCGGCCCCTGAGGCCGGGCGCGCCACGATCGCGCGCCGGGTGGCGTTGGATTTGACCGGCTTGCCTGCGACTCCGGCCGATGTGCAACGGTTCGAGCAGGATCTCGTTCCGGGTGCTTATGAACGCATGGTCGATCGCCTGTTGGCGCGACCGGCTTTCGGCGAACATTGGGCGCGTCTCTGGCTCGATCAGGCGCGCTATGCGGACTCGGCGGGATATGCGGACGATCCGTTGCGCACGATCTGGGCCTACCGGGATTATCTCGTCCGGGCGTTCAACGCCAACAAGCCGTTCGACCAGTTCACCACCGAGCAACTCGCGGGGGACCTGCTGCCGAACCCAACGGATGAACAACTCGTGGCGACGGCCTTTCACCGCAACACGCCGACCAACAGCGAAGGCGGCACGATCGACGAAGAGTTTCGCAACGTCGCCGTAGTGGACCGCGTGAACACGACGATGACCGTCTGGATGGGCTCAACCATGGCCTGCGCCCAGTGCCACACGCATAAATACGATCCGTTTACCCATGCCGATTACTTCCGGCTTTTTGCGATTTTCAACAACACCGCAGACAACGACCTAAAAGACGAATCGCCGGTGCTCGGGCTGTTTACCCCGGAGCAAAAAAAAGAGCGCAAGGAACTGGAGGGACTCATCGCGGCGATCCAGCCGACGTTGAGCGCCCGGACACCCGAGCTTTTGGCCGCGCAACCTACTTGGGAAAAACGGTTCGAGCCGGGGCTCAGGTGGTCGGTTCTGAGACCGACGGGCCTGGTTTCGAAAGCGGGTGCAGCGATGACTCTCGGCAGCGACGGGGTGATCGGCGTTGAGCGCAAAGGCGAAAGGGACAGCTACACGCTCAGAACGGTGACCGAGGCGGAACAGACGCTGACGGCTTTAAGGATCGAGGCGCGGCCAACGAAGGACACGGGCGAATTCGTAGTCACGCGCGTGCGGGCCGCAGTGATCCCGGCGGGGAAGCCTGAAATCTCCGGTCGCTTTCTTCGGATTGAGTTACCCGGCAACGAACGCGTGCTGGCGCTGGCCGAGGTGCAAGTTTTCGAGGGCGACGAGAACATCGCGCCGGCCGGTCGGGCGAGCCAGAGCAGCACCGACGGTGAGGCGGTTTCAGCTCTCGCTATTGATGGGAAAACCAATGGCGATTTGGTGCAGGCAAAAACGACGACGCTCACCGAACGCTCGGAGAATCCGTGGTGGGAGCTCGACTTAAAGAACGACCAAGCGACGGAGCGGCTGGTGGAGCGCGTGGTCATCTGGAACCGCACGGATGGCGGCTACGGTGCACGCCTCGCCGGCGCGAAGATCACGGTCCTTGATGCGCAGCGAACTCCGGTGTGGTCCACCACGGTGGAAACCGCCCCAGTCAAGAATGAGGCATGGGTGGTGAGCGAAGTGAGCTCGATCGTTTTTGTTTCGGCGCACGCGGACTTTACCGCCGAAGGTTTCGCGGCGAACACGGTTTTGACCAAAGCTGGCAAAGAGAAAGGCTGGTCGGTGGGCGGGGCGGCTACGACGGCCCACACCCTCGCGCTTTTGCCGAAAAAGCCCGTGGTGGTGCCGGCGGGCGGGCAGTTGAAAGTGACGATCGAACAATACTCCAATCGAAAGCACGCGACCTTGCGGGCGTTCCGTGTTGCCACATCAAGCGACGTTCGGGCCGATGAGATCGTTCGGACGCCGCCGCCGGTGTTGGCGTCGATCGCGCGCGCGTCCGGAGAGCGCTCGGCAGCTGAGAACGAGGCGGTAACCGCCCACTACATGAAGGTCGCGCCGGGCTTGCAGCCCGAGCGAGAACGGCACGCGGCTTTGCTGGCGAAACTCGAAGCAGTGAAGCCCAGCACGACCGTGCCGGTCATGGCGGAGGTGGTCGGCAGCGCGCGTCGCACGACCCAGATCCACCGGCGCGGGAACTACCTCGATCTGGGCGAGGAAGTATCGCCAGGCACGCCGGAGGGGTTGCATCCCCTCCCGGCGGGAGCGGCATCCAACCGGCTGGGGCTCGCCCAATGGTTGCTCGATCCGAGCAATCCCCTGACGACCCGGGTGATTTCAAATTTATTCTGGGAGAATATCTTCGGCCTCGGCTTGGTGCGGACGAGCGAGGATTTTGGGAGCCAAGGTGATCTGCCCTCGCATCCGGAGCTCCTAGATTGGCTCGCGGTGGAGTTTCGTGAGAGCGGTTGGGACGTGAAATATTTGCTGCGGCTGATGGTCACCTCGCGGACTTACCGGCAGTCGTCGCGGATTACGCCCGAGATGTTGGCGCGGGATGTGGACAATCAGTTGCACGCGCGTGGGCCGCGGCTCCGGCTTTCGGCCGAGATGATCCGAGATCAGACGCTCGCGGTGAGCGGATTACTGAGCACTAAAATGTACGGCCCGCCGGTAAATCCGGCCCAGCCCAAAATGGGCGTGAGCGCCGCGTTCGGCTCGGGGCTCGATTGGGAGACCAGCACCGGGGAGGACCGCTATCGGCGCGGACTCTACACGATGTGGCGACGGTCGAATCCGTATGCCTCGATGGCTACGTTTGATGCGCCTAGCCGCGAGGTCTGCACGGTGCGGCGTGAACGCTCCAATACGCCGTTGCAGGCGCTCGTGACGTTGAACGATCCGGTTTACATCGAGGCAGCGCAGGCGCTGGCCCGTCGCCTCGCCGCGCAAGGCGGGACCGCGGATGATCGATTGGACGCCGCGTTCCGGCTCGCGTTAGCCCGAGCGCCGAAGCCGATCGAGCAACGGGAGATGCTGGCCCTGTTGGAGCGGACGCGAGCGCGGTTCAACGGTGATGTGACTCGGGCCCGGCAGATCGCCACGGAGCCCCTGGGCCCGTTGCCGCCGGGGGCGGATGCGGTGGATCTCGCCGCGTGGACGGTGGTCGCCAATGTCCTGCTCAATCTCGATGAATTCTTGATGAAGCCCTGAACAGCGTTCGCTCTATGAATCCCTACATCGACTCCCTGCGCCACACGACTCGGCGTCATTTTCTCAAAGAGTCCGCCGCGGGTCTCGGTGCGATTGCGTTGAGTGCGCTGCTTGGACGCAACGCGATGGCGGCGCCGACGGGCATGGCGGCGATGAATCCGTTGGCGGCGCGCTTGCCCCACTTTGCGCCGAAGGCGAAACGTGTGATCTATCTGCACCTCACGGGGTCGCCGCCGAACCTAGATATGTTCGACTACAAGCCCGAGTTGGTGAAGCGCGACGGGCAGGATTGCCCGGATGAGTTTATCAAAGGCAAGAAGTTCGCTTTCACGGCGGGGAAACCGAAGCTCATGGGCAGCCCGCGAACGTTCGCCCAATACGGGAACAGCGGTCAATGGATGTCGGATGCGATTCCGCATCTCCATACGGTGGCCGACGAGTTGTGCATCATCCACTCGATGAACACCGACCAGTTCAACCACGCGCCAGCGGAGTTGCTTCTGCTCTCCGGGTCGCCGCGCCCCGGCCGTCCCTCGATGGGATCGTGGGTGACCTACGGCCTCGGCACCGAGAACCAGAATTTGCCCGGTTTCGTGGTGTTGATCTCGAGTGGCGTGCAGCCAAATGGCGGCAAGAATTCTTACGGTAGCGGGTTTTTGCCCTCTGTATTTCAAGGCGTGCAGTGCCGATCCAAGGGTGACCCGGTGTTGTATGCCTCAGATCCGGCGGGTTTCACGCGCGATTTGCGGCGCGAAAGCCTCGATGCGTTGCAGGTTTTGAACGAACTGCAGGCGAGCGAACTCGGCCACCCGGAAACCCGCACGCGAATTGCCCAATACGAGCTCGCTTACCGGATGCAGATGTCCGTGCCGGAAGTGATGGATATCTCGCGGGAAACTCCGGCGACGATCGCTAGCTACGGCGCGCAACCGGGCGAATCGAGTTTTGCCAACAACTGCCTGCTGGCGCGGCGCTTGGTGGAGCAGGGAGTGCGTTTCGTGCAGCTCTTCGATTGGGGCTGGGATTTTCACGGGACGAGTGAGAAGGAAGACATCCGCGACGGCCTGACGAAGAAGTGCCGCACCATGGATCAGCCCGTGGCGGCGTTGATCAATGACCTCCGCCAACGCGGCCTGCTTGACGAAACGTTGATCGTGTTGGGCGGCGAATTCGGCCGCACTCCGTTCCGCGAAGGGCGCACCTCGGCGGGTGAAATTCTTGGTCGGGACCACTATCCAGATTGTTACACGATGCTTTTGGCGGGCGGCGGGATCAGAGGCGGACTCTCCTATGGCGAGACCGACGAACTCGGCTTCAACGTCGTGCGAGACAAGGTCCACGTCCATGACCTGCAAGCGACGCTTTTACACCAACTCGGGTTCAGCCACGAACGTCTGACCTTCCGTTTTGAGGGGCGAAATTACCGTTTGACCGACGTGCATGGCAGCGTGGTCAAGGGCGTGATCAGTTAAACGGCGGTTCGTGGATTAACCGAGGGCGCGCGGAGCCGATGCGGGCCTTGACAGTCCGAAAGCCCGACCGTTAAACCCTCTCCCTTTCGCACGTCGCAACCCTCAACCTCAAGTCACCTACGTTATGCCCGCCGCCAACGATATTCGCCGAGGCCAAGTCATCAAATTCAACAATGAGCCTCATCTCGTGATGGAGACGCAGCACCGCACGCCGGGTAATTTGCGGGCGTTCGTGCAGATCAAAATGCGGAATCTGCGCTACGGCAAAGCTCTCGACCAACGTTTTGCTTCGACGGAAAGCATCGAAGTGCTGCCGACCGAAAAGAAATCGCTCGAATACAGCTTCGCTGACCGCGATGCCTATGCGTTCATCGATCCCGACACGTATGAGCAAGTTGAGCTCAGTGCGCTGCTCTTGGGCGATGCGAAGAATTATCTGACGACGGGCGGGCGGGTTGATGTGCTCTTCGTTGACGAGAAGCCTCTCTCCATTGAGCTGCCCTCGACGGTCGCGCTAAAAGTCATTGAAAGCTCCGACGGCATCAAGGGCGACACCGCCAGCAACGTGCAGAAGCCCGCAAAGCTTGAGACCGGATTGGTCGTGCAGGTACCACTCTTCATCAAGGAAGGTGAGATCATCAAGATCAGCACCGAGGATGGAAGCTACCTCGGCCGCAGCTAATCAGCTCCGAAGCCGCGTTTATCTTTAACCCGCAGTGCTCGCTGCGGGTTTTTTGTGTCTCGTCAACGAGGGCTTTTAGCACCGGGGCGCGGGTGGCTTGAGGCAGCCTTCCAGGCGTTTTCGCAGTTCGGTCAGCTTTACTGGATTGGTGATAAAATCATCCATGCCGGCGGCCATGCAATCGGCGTGGTCGTCGTCCATGGCGTGTGCCGTCAGCGCGACGATGAGGAGCGGTTGGCCAGCGAGGCGTTGGCGGATGCGCCGGGTCGTTTCCAAGCCATCGATACCCGGCAGACGAAGATCCATGAAGACGGCGTCCCGCAGCTCGTCCACGGCGAGCTCGATGGCGTGATCCTTGAACCTAAAAACCGCAGTTGAACCACGGCTAGACCCGGATGAACACGAATCCTAGGCACTTGAAAACATCGACCGTTTCACGCGCAAGGTGAAACCGGTTGGCTCGCAGCTATCCGTGTCTAGCCGTGGTTCAACCGCCGTTTTTAGCTTTAACCGGCGCCGGATTCAAACGCTAGACGGGGCGCGAGAGCCCGGCGATGGCCTCGGTGTGCGCCGAGGCCAAGCGCTCGGGTTGGGAAATATCGGGGCATAGCTCGCGGAGGAGACCGTCGTGCAGCCCGTAAATCCACCCATGAATCGCTAGTTGCTGGCCACGCGCCCAAGCGTCTTGGACGATGGTGGTTTGGCAGACGTTGGCGACCTGTTCGATAACGTTGAGTTCGCACAGCCGATTGGAGCGGGCGGTGTCATCGGGCAGATCGCGCAAACGGCATTCGTGTTTTTCGCGCACGTCTTGGACGTGGCGAAGCCAGTTGTCGGCCAGCCCGACGCGTTCACAGCGCAACACGGTGCGGACGCCGCCGCAACCGTAGTGTCCGACGACCATGATGTGTTTCACGCGGAGGACATCGACCGCGTATTGTATGACCGAAAGACAATTCAGATCGGTGTGAACCACGACGTTGGCGATGTTACGGTGGACAAAGACCTCGCCGGGCAGAAGGCCGATGATTTCGTTGGCCGGCACGCGACTGTCGGAGCAGCCGATCCAGAGGTGCTCCGGATTCTGTTGGCGCGAGAGTTTTTGAAAAAACTCCGGATCGCGGTGTTTGATTGCGCTAGCCCAAGTCCGGTTCTGGGCAAAAAGATGATCGAGATCAGCCATAAGATTTGAGGGGCGTAGCCGGGATCAAAAAACCCGCGCCCAAAGGAGTTTCAGGTAGCGGCTTTCGAGGCAGTTGGAGTAAACGGGGTGATCGACGCCGGCGCCGGTGCGGTCGAAAAATTGGAGGCGGCGTTGTTGCCGGTGGGCGGCTTTGATGACGTGGCTCTCAAAGTCCTCCGTCGAGAGCAGGCCCGAACAGGAGCAGGTCACGAACACGCCGCCGGGCTTGAGCAGAGACATGGCGAGAAGGTTGAGGTCCTCGTATTTTTGCCGACCCTCCCAGTTGCCGGCGAGTTCGCGGGTGAAGATAAATTTCGGCGGGTCGAGCACGATGACGTCCCATTTCTCGCCGTTTTGCTGCATCTGGCGGGCGTAGGCGAAAGCGTCGGCGTGGACGAACTTCAGGCGCGCCTGATTAAGGTTGGCGTTGCGTTTGGCTTGGGCGAGGGCGACCTCGTCGAGGTCGACACACGTGACATCCGCCGCGCCGCCGGTGAGTTTGGCGTTAAGGGAAAAACCGCCTGTATAGCAGCACAAGTCGAGGACCCGGGCGTCCTTGGTGAAGCGCGCAAGGGCGCGGCGATTCTCGCGTTGGTCACAGAAGAACCCGGTTTTGTGGCCCTCGGCAAAATCGACTTCGTAACGAATGCCATGCTCGCGGATCTTTACCTTGGTCGGGGCGGCGGCATTGGTCTCGTTGAAGAGGGACGGCTTGATGCCTTCGAGGGAACCGAGATCGTGGTCGACGTGAACGCGGGCGAATTTTGTGCCGGCGAGCTCGTGGATGAGCGGGAGCCAGCCGAGGAGACGTTGGGCGACGCCGAGGGAATATATTTCGCAGAGCAGCGTATCGCCATAGCGGTCGATCATGAGGCCACTAAGGCCGTCGCCGTCTGAGCCGATCAGGCGGTAGGCATCGGTGGTCCCGTCGAGTTTAAAGAGGTCCCGGCGCAGAGCGATGGCGCGGCGAATGGCGGTCTCGAAATAGGATTCGTCGATGGGGGTGGTGGAATGACAGACGACCCGGAGGGGGATTTTGGCTCGGGGATTGAAAAGACCGCCCCCGGTCAGATTGCCGTTTTTGTCGTAGACGTTGACGAAATCCCCGGGGCGCGCGTCGGGCGAGACTTGACCAAGGAGACGAGGGAAGATGGCCGGTTGAAACGTGAAGTATTTGAGTTGTGCCCAAGGTTTTGCCCACGCCGACCGGTCAATGGGTGCGCGTGGTGCGGGTGGTTCGGGCAATAGGTTGGGCTCCAGATCCGGGTCGGGATCGCCAGCGCTGGCGGGGACCGGACGAGCTGAAGACGGTGATTTTTTGGCGAAAGGAGCGGGACCGGGCATGGGGGTAGAAACTACGGCTCAGGTGGGGCGCGGCGACCAGAATCTCATTCTTGGTTAAGGGCGAACAAAGAAAAGCCCAGATCCGCGTGGCGGATCCGGGCCGGCAGAGACGACGGGTTCGGCGTCAGGCGGCGCTTGAGATCTCGGCGTCCTGTTCCTGCACGTGGTTGAGGTGGCGTTTCACTTTCATCAAACGGGAGCGACGGCGGAGCATGCGGTCCAGTTTGTCGACGAGGAGCGCTACGGCTTTATGGCATTCGTCCGACTCGACTGCGGCGTTCATATCGGGACCGTGGACGGCGATGTGGCCCTTGGCCTTGAAGCGCGCGCTGACGGTTTCTTTGGGGTCGCATTCGAGCTCAACGCGGATGCGCACGATGCGTTCTTCATGCCGAAACAATCGTTCCGTTTTCTCCTGCACAAAGGTCTTAAGCGACGGAGTCAGCTCGAGATGGATGCCGGAAACGATCAGTTCATGTTGGTTTTGTCTGTTCATATTTCTGCGTATGTTTTGGTTAACCGCAGTCGGCCGGATGGTCGGCTGTCGAAAGTATAGCTACCGTCACATCCTATGCCCCCGTTAAACGAAGTGCTCCAGGATTTCACGACCGTCGTGGTGACGGGCGGATCTTCCGGTATTGGAAAATCTTTCATCGAACAAATGGGAGCGTTGAGACCCAGTTTGCAGATTTGCAACCTCTCTCGTCGCTCGCCGGTCATAAATCTGAGCGAGCTTAAGCTGCGCCACTTTCCATGCGATCTTGCACAAACTTCGTCTTTGGCGGCGACGGCCAAAGCCGTGGAAGAATTTCTTGAAAGCGAGGCTCCAACTGGCCGGATACTTTTGTTGAACAACAGCGGCTTTGGCGCCTACGGGCATTTCCCGGAGCCGGACATTTCAGCTTTGACGGAGATGATCGATGTAAACGTGCGCGCGGTGGTCGAACTCACGGCGCGCCTGTTGCCGCTGCTCAAGCGGCGGGGGGGCGTGATCGTCAACGTGGCCTCGACGGCGGCTTTTCAGCCGACGGCTTACATGGCGACCTATGGGGCGACCAAGGCGTTTGTGCTCAATTGGAGTCTGGCGTTGAACGAGGAATTGCGTGGCTCGGGGGTGCGCGCCTTGGCGCTGTGTCCGGGGCCGACGGCGACGGAATTCTTCCGACGTGCCGGTTTGCAACCGGGCAGTGTCGCGGATGCGTTTAGCATGACGTGTGAGGATGTCGTGGCCTCGACCTTGCGCGCGATCGGCTCGGGGCGCGGCCAAGTCGTGCCGGGCTGGAAAAACAAGGTCTCGACGTTTCTCGTCTCCAAATTGCCCAAGCCGGTGGCGGCACGGTTGGCCGCGATGGTGCTGGCCCGATTTCGCCTGAAGAAGGCGATGCGGTGAGCGGCGGCGGTGGTGGGGAGGAGGGAACGTCGACCGGCGCGGCACGCGAGCCGTGGCTTGATTCGCGTCGGGCGTCGGCTTGGCCAAGACGGGAAACGACGGGCCGCGTGCGCCTGATCACGGTGGACGAGGTGAAGTCGTGGATCATTTTCGAAGACGAGCAGCTGCTGGTGGTAAACAAGCCGGGCGACGTCGTGTGCCATCCTTCAAAGGCGGGACCGTGGTCAAGTTTGGTCGGCGCAACGCGGGAGTATACGGGTTTGCCGGTGATGCATCTGGTCTTCCGCCTCGACCGGGAGACCAGCGGCGTCGTGGTGCTCGCGAAAAATGCCACGATGGCGAGCCGGCTGCAGACCGCGATGATGGAGCGGAAGGCCGGCAAGGAGTATCTGGCGGTGATGGTGGGTGAGTTGGCCGAGCCGGTGACCGTGAATCAGCCGCTCGGCGACGACACGGCCAGTCCGGTGTTTTATCAAGTCGACGGTGGTGGCGGAGGGCGGGCAACTGGCGGTGACGCATTTCACGCCGTTGAGTGTTGCCGCGGGATTTACCTTGGTCCGCGTAGTGACGGAGACGGGACGAAAGCATCAGATCCGGGCGCACGCGCAGTGGCTTGGGCGCTCGTTGGTCGGGGACAAAATTTACGGGCCGGATGCGCTTTTATATTTAGATTTTATCTCGACTGGGTGGACGTCGGCGTTGGCCGACCGGCTCCTGTTGGCTCGGCAGGCGTTGCATTGCGCGTCGATCGATCTTCGCGGGGTCGGGGCGCCGGAGATTTTCCGGGCGGAACTGGCGTCAGACCTGCGCGAGTTTTGTGTAGCTAGAGGACTCAAGCTCCCCGAGGACTGAGGCTGGCCAAAGCGGCTTCGACGGCGGCGCGGAGCGCGGCGATACGTTGCGCGAGAGGAAACGCCGAGGGCGTTTCAAGCGTGTAACTCAACGTGGTGTGATGGGCGCGAAGGTAGATCGCTTCGGGCCACGTTTCCCGCAGCAAGGGATCGTCAATTGGCCGGATGATGCCGGGGGCGGCCGTCGCTCGACCGTCGATGGTGAGGGCTTCGTCGATGGGGCAGTGAGGGCGGACGGCCTCGAGCATGGGTTCGGCGAGGCTGCGGCGATTTTCGGAGTTGAGCTCGTAAAGATAGAAGCCGGTGGCCTCCCAATCCTCGTGCAGGCAGAGCGTGAGATCGAACGGCGGTTGACGTTGCAGCCATGCGGCGTGGGCACGCGTCTCTGATTCGCTGAGATCGAGGTAGTCGCGGTTAAGGTCGAGACCGGAGGCGTTTTCACGGGTGCCAAGGGCGAGCCCGGTGGGATTGAGTTGGGGACAGATGAACCATGTGGCCCGGCCATCGAAGACCCCGGCCTCGATCATACTCAACAGTGCCAGGGGTGGAGCCGGTTCGTCTCCGTGGATTCCCGCGGATAGATAGATCCTAGGACGCAGACCGGCCGCGCGCCGGGTGAGGGCGAGGAGGGGGCAGCCCCGGATCTCGCCGTAGGGCTCGACGCGAAGTCCGGCTGATCGGCCGGCACCTTCGATCCGCGAGGCAAACGCAGACGGATCAAATGGAGCGGCTTTGACAGAGGACATGGGGTGCTTCTTGCTGACCGTTTTCGCGCAGCACAAGCTACAATCTTCCTCTCCGACTATGTCCCAAGTCCGCGTCCGTTTTGCTCCGAGTCCGACCGGTTTTTTCCACATCGGCAGCGCCCGCACGGCGTTGTTCAACTGGCTTTATGCGCGGCACACCGGCGGGGTCTTTATTTTGCGCATCGAAGACACGGACAAGGAGCGCAACAGCGAGCAATTCCTGAATGTGATTTACGAATCGTTGCGTTGGCTGGGAATGAATTGGGACGAAGGCCCGGGGATCGGCGGCGCGTTTGGACCGTATCGGCAAAGCGAGCGCGCGGCGGTTTACGCCGAGTATTTGGAAAAATTGCGGGCGGCGGGGCGCACGTATGAAAAGGACGGAGCAACCTGGTTCAAATTGATTGGCGACCGCCACGAGGTTTTCGACGAGCATCGCAAGAAAACAGTGACCAAGGTAAATGTGGCGCCGACCGTGATTGAGGACCAGATCCGTGGCCGGGTGGAGCGGATGGAAGACGAAGATTTTGTGATCGTTCGTTCCGACGGGAATCCGGTGTTCCATTTCGTGAACGTCGTCGACGACATCGCGATGAAGATTACCCACGTGATCCGCGGCGAAGACCACCTGTCCAACACCAGCAAACACGTGGAACTATTTAAAGCCTTCGGCGTGCCGGTGCCGGCGTTTGCGCACATCCCGCTCATTTTAAAACAGAACGGCCCGGGCAAGATGTCGAAGCGCGACCAAGGCGCGCTCATCGAGGAATATCAGAAGCGCGGATTCTTGCCCGAGGCCTTGGTAAATTTCCTGTGTTTGCTTGGGTGGAACCCAAAGGACGACCGCGAGAAGATGGCGATCTCCGATATCGTGGCGTTGTTCGATCTGCCGGGAATCAACCAGAGCAATGCGCGGTTTGATGAGAAGAAGCTCGCTCATATGAACATGAGCTACCTGCTCGAATTGCCCGAGGAGAAATTTCTTGAGCGAGCCACCGCGTTTTTTCGGGCGCATCCGGCGGGGGGGCCGGCCTTGGCCGATGCCGCAGTTTTTCGCGAGGTCATGCGGCTCGCGCAACCGAAGATCAAAGGGCTCGAGGAGTTGCCCGCTTACACCGCATATTTCTTTGCGGACGACTTTTTGATCGACGCGAAAGTGCAGGAGAAAGTCATGGGCAAGGGCGACCCGAAGGCGCGCCTCGGCGAGTTGCTGGGGGCATTGCCGTCGATGGATTTTTCCAATGATTCGGCGATTGAAGAAGCCATCAAATCCCTGGCTGCCGGCAAAGGGCTAGGCTTTGGCGATTATCAGGCGGTGACGCGACTTGCGATCTCGGGCACCAACGCGGGGCCGAGCATCACGAGTATGTTTCGCGTGCTCGGGCGTGAGCGCGTGCGCGTTCGCCTCGAACGACTCCTTGCCGCCTAGTTACTTGGTCCAGGCGTCGCGCAGCGTGATCGTGCGGTTGAAGACCAATCGGGCCGGCGTGCTTTCTTTGGCGTCGGGGGTGAAATACCCGAGACGTTCGAACTGATAGCAGGTCGGAGAGGCGCTCGCCGCGAGTGATGGTTCGAGTTTCGCCTGCACGGTTTCAAGCGAGTGTGGATTAACGAGACTCAGGAAATCCTCGCTGGCGCCAGGTTCGGGCACCGTAAAAAGCCGGTCGTAAAGGCGGACCTCGGCATCGATGGCTTGCTCGGCACTGACCCAGTGAATGGTGCCTTTGACCTTCTTATCGCAGTTGGGTTGGCCGCTCCGGGTCGTAAGGTCGGCGGTGCAACGCAGCTCGGTGATGGCACCGGCGGAGTCTTTCACAATCTCGTCGAGCTTGATGATGCAGGCATATTTTAAGCGGACCTCGCCGCCCGGCTTTAGGCGGAAATATTTGGGCGGCGGGACCTCGGCAAAATCGTCGCTTTCGATGAAGACCTCGCGAGTCAACTCGACCGCCCGCGTGGTTGGGGATTCGGACTGGGGGTTGTTGGTGGCTTGGCAGACCAAGACTTCGCCCGGCGCGAGGTTCGTGAGAACGATCTTGATGGGCTTGAGCACGGCGAGGCGGCGTTCGGAGGAGCGATTCAGCGTCTCGCGAATGGTGTGTTCGAAAACGGCGACGTCGGTGAGGCTATCGTGCTTGGTCACTCCGAGGTTGGCGACGAACTGTCGGATCGCATGGGCGGGGATGCCCCGCCGACGGAGCCCGGCAAGCGTCGGCATGCGGGGATCATCCCACCCGGCGACTTTATTTTCCTGCACGAGGCAAAGTAATTTACGCTTCGAAACCAGAGTGTAGCCGAGGGTGAGTTTCGCGAATTCGTATTGGTGAGGCAGGGCGCGAGGCAGATCGAGCGAGCCGAGCAGCCAGTCGTAAAGCGGCCGGTGATCGACGAATTCGAGCGTGCAAATGCTGTGGGTGATGCCTTCGAAATAATCACTGAGGCAGTGGGCGTAGTCGTAGAGCGGGTAAAGGCACCAAGCCGCACCGGCGTGATGGTGGGGCACATGACGGATGCGGTAGAGCAGGGGGTCACGAAGCCAGAGATTAGGCGCGGCCATATCGATTTTCGCACGGAGCGAGCGCGCGCCGTTCGCAAACTCGCCGGCCTTCATGCGTCGGAACAGATCGAGATTCTCGGCGGCACTGCGGTTTCGAAACGGGCTGTCCCGGCCGGGCAACTCGGGCGAGCCGCGAAAGCTCTCCGTGTCTTCTGCGCTCAAATCACAGACGTAGGCCTTGCCCCGCTGGATGAGCTCGACGGCGCAGTCGTAAAGCGCTGTGAAGTAATCGGAGGCGAAAAACGCCTCGGTCTCAATTCCACTGCCGGGCGTGGCTGGAGGTTGAAAATAGTCGGGCCGGCCGAGAGCAGGGACGAGGGCGGGCGTGGTGCCCTTGGCCTTCACGCCCAAAACTTCGTCCGCCCAGCCGGCGATGAGCCAACGGACATCAGTGGTGATGGAGTCGACGAATTCGATGTCTTCCTTGACCGGATTGGTATCGTCGAAGCGAAGATTGCACTGGCCGGCGTTTTCGCGGGCGATGCCGAAGTTTAAACAAATCGATTTGGCGTGGCCGATGTGGAGGTAGCCATTCGGCTCGGGGGGGAAGCGAGTGACGATCTTCGCGTAACGCTTTTCGGCGACATGAGCCGCGACGATATCGCGGATGAAATCGGAGGGTGCGGGCGCGGCGGCGGAGGACTCGGCGGCGGTCATAGCGGGATAAAATGAAAGGAGGCTGGATGTGAATCAACGCCGCAGTTGCAGGGCGGAGCGAAGGCACGGGCTTGACGCGGCCGAGTGCGACTCACTTCATGATTGGTTAGTTCTGCGAGCGTAGCACAATGGATAGTGTAGTAGCCTCCGAAGCTATTGATGTGGGTTCGATTCCCGCCGCTCGCACCAACTTTAAGCAAGCCGTTGAAAGGTGATAGCAACGTTCGTTGGGTTCACTGGATTCGAAAGCCGGTTAGCCATCGACGGACGACCTCCTTCCGCTATCGGCGGTTATCACAGATTGCACTCCCGGGCGGCGTATCGGTGCTCGATTTGATGAAGGACTTCGGGCCCGCGGTGAACGCGGCGGTCGTTTGCGTGGCACGTAGTCGATGATGGGGTGTGGGCTCGAAAGGAGCGGATGACTACTCGGGCTGCTACGCTCTTTTGGCAGGGCTAGGGGTGCGAGCCGGCGAGGGTTATTTGCATGGGCCAAGCGATTCCACCGATTGATTCGTATTAACTTTTTATTGATCGACTTGCGGAATACAAGGCCGCCTTTTTCGTGCACCTCTGGAGTAACTTTGCTCCTTTCGGCATTCCAGCTTAAGTCTTGTTTTCACATCAGAACCCTAAACCGGTTGTCTAACTATTCTCGGGCTCATCTTTCTCGGTCTGTTGCGCCGCTCAGGATAGGATCAGGTCTGTCTTCGGTCGAGGGGCGGCGGGCTTGACAATCTTTCGACGCGTTTGATAAGTTTCGAGGTTCAATCAACCACTCTTTACAAAAAGGTGGGCCCTGCGGCCTGCTTTTTTTTTCCTTAAATACATCACTATGAGCAGCGAAATACTGTCCGTCCTAGAATACATGGAAAAGGAAAAGGGCATCCCGCGCACTGACATGATCGCGACGATCGTCAATGCACTGAAAACGGCCGCGCTAAAGGGGATCAACTCGGGCCAGGAGCTCAGGATCGATATCAACCCAAAAAACGGCCAACTCCACGTGTGGGCTGTAATGAAGGTCGTCGATTCGATCGGTAATCAGAAAACTGATATACACGTTGAAAAGGCCCAAGCTTTCAAGCCGGGTGCGGTGGTGGGCGACGTGATTGAGAAGGAGGTTGATCCTTCGTCTCTTGGGCGTATCGCCGCGCAAACCGCCCGCCAGGCGGTAATGCAGCGGTTACGGCAATTCGAGAAAGACCGGATCTTCGATGATTTTAAGGACCAGATCGGTAACATCGTGACAGGCACTGTTCGCCGGCGTGAGCGCAATGACATCTTCATCGATCTGGGCAAAGCCGAGGCGGTCATGCCCGGGAAAGAGCAAGTGCCGGGTGAGGAGTATCAGCCCGGAGATCGCATTCGCTGTATCTTGCTGGATATCGAAAGCACCCCGCGAGGCCCCGAGGTTATCTTGAGCCGCGCCAGTCCTAAATTTGTTCGCCGTCTTTTTGAGTTGGAGGTCACCGAAATCGCGGATGGGACGGTCAAAATTGAAGCGTTCGCCCGTGAGCCGGGATATCGCACCAAGATTGCGGTCACCAGTACCGATCAAAAAGTTGATCCCGTCGGTGCCTGCGTGGGGGCCCGCGGTTCGCGCGTGAAGACGATCGTGCGGGAGCTGAACGGCGAGAAGATCGACATCGTCAAGTATCACGCCGATCCCACGGAGATGATCATCGAGGCCTTTAAGCCCGCAGTCCCCCGCGAGATCATAATCGATGAGGTAGCTCATCGGATTTTGCTCAAGGTCGCCACGGATGATTTGGCGATTGCGATTGGGCGCAAGGGCCAGAACGCAAGACTGACCTCGCGCCTCCTAGGCTGGCGGCTCGATATTGAAGAGTTCAGAGCCGCGGGTGACAACCCCCGCGAGACGGCGATCAATGTGCTGGTGAAGACATTTGCTTTCGATCCTGCGATCGCGGGGCGCTTGGTCGACATGGGGATCAATTCGCCGGCTGCTTTCGAAGGAGTTGCAGCGGAGGATCTCGTTGGGGGTGGGTTTACTGCCGACGAGGCTCAGGACGTCATCACCCGAGTCACCACCTAATAAGTTTACATCCTCCTACGTCTTTTCCCGCACTGAATGAGCACCCGCATCCACGAACTCGCGAAGCAATACAACCAAGACTCGAAGGCTTTGCTCTCGTGGCTGAAAGAGCGAGGCTATGTGTCGGCGGAGACCAAATCGGTTGCGAGCACGGTCAGTAAGATTTATTTTGACGAAATTGAGAAGGAGTTTGGTTTGAAGGCGGTAGTGCCACCAGTGGTTTCGAGCCCGGTTCCGACGCCTACGGCGCAAATCGCTGCAGCTAATGAGCCCTCCCGGGTGAACATTCCCGCCGGTGTTTTCGTGAAGAGCACGCAAGATATCGCTCGCGAAAAAGAAGCGTTCGCTGTGGCTAAAGCGGCAGCCTCAAAGCCCGCATCGGCGCCAGTTGTTGTCCCGCCCGCGCCGCCGGCAGTGCCGCCAAGCCCGGTTTCGAAAGCTCCGGTCCCGTTGCCGCCTCGGCCGAATTCTGCGCCGCCAACCGTAGCAATTCCCCAAGTAGTGGCCAAGGCCCCGAGCGCAACGCCGGCGTTACCTCCTCGGTTCATCAGCGCCGCTCCGGCTGCTGCATTTCCGACCGTTAAGAGTCCGGCCATTGCGCCGGTCGCTCCTCCTGCGGCCGTGCCGAGGATCACTTCGGCTGCTCCCATCCCGGCTCCGGTGGCAGTTGCTTCTGCGCCAGTTGCGGCACCCGTGAGCAAAGCACCGGTTGCTTTGCCCGCGATGCCGGGACGTCCCGGGGCTGCGCCCCAAAAAGCACCTCCGCTCCCTGGGGTCGGGCCAAGCCCAGTTATAGCCGTAATGCCGCCGAGTTTATCGGTGACCGTTACTCAAGTGGGCGATGTTAAGTTGATCAGCATGAAGCCGCCGGTCATTGTGCGCGACTTTGCGACGGCGCTTGGGATGAGGCCATTTCAGCTGATCTCCGAGTTGATGCAGATGGGGATTTTTGCGGCCATTACCCAATCTTTGGACGAAGCCGTCGCGGCGAAGCTCGCCGAGAAACATGGTTTTCTGCTCGAGGTAAAACACCGCGGTGATCCGGTCGTGTTGGCTCAAAAAGAGAAAGAAAAGAAGGAAAAGAAGTTGGTGATAGAAGACGACACCAAGGATTTGGTGCTCCGGCCGCCAGTGGTTTGCATTTTGGGTCATGTCGACCATGGAAAGACTTCGTTGCTCGATGCCATTCGCAAAGCCGATGTGGCGAAAGGTGAAGCGGGCGGAATCACCCAGCACATCGGGGCCTACCAGATCGATTTCAACGAGCGGAAGATCACTTTTCTCGATACCCCCGGTCACGCGGCGTTTACCAAGATGCGTTCGCGCGGCGCCAGTGCGACGGATGTGGCGATCCTAGTGGTCGCGGCGGACGACGGTTTCATGCCGCAGACCGACGAGGCGTTGAAAATTGCCCTCAACGAGAAGGCACAGCACGCCGAGAAGTTCGCGTTGCTCGTCGCCGTGAATAAAATGGACGTGAAAGGTGCAAACCTGGATCAGGTCAAAGGTCAGATGCAGCAGCGCAATATTGCTCCGGAAGACTGGGGCGGTGAGACCGTGACGGTGCCGGTTTCTGCGATCAAGGGGACGGGGATCAACGAGCTCCTTGAGATGATTTTACTCCAAGCCGACGTGCTTGAGTTGAAAGCAAACCCCAAGGCGGAGGCCAGCGGTGTTATCATCGAATCCCAAGTTGATGTCGGCCGCGGCCCGCTTGCGACGGTGATCGTGCAGCGCGGCACGTTGCGGGTGGGCGACGCGATTGTTTGCGGCGCCAATTGGGCGAAAGTCCGGGCGATGTTCGACGATCAGGGCCGATCGATCAAAGAAGCGCCGCCGTCGACGCCGGCGCGGGTCATCGGTTGGACGGGAACTCCTGACAGCGGCACGACCTTCAAGGTCGTTAAGAACGCTCGCGAGGCGGAGAAGCTTGCCGAAGAAGAGCAGTATCGACTGAAGAAAATCACGACGGCCGCTGACGCGGTGCCGAAAGAGAACACGCTGGACTCGTTGTTTGCGAATATCGCGGCCACGCAGCAGAAAGTGCTCAAGGTCATCATCAAGACAGATGTATTCGGCTCCACTGAGGCGGTGCGCAATATTCTCGAAGCCATCAAGAGCACCAAGGTTTCGCTCGAGATTGTTTCAACGGATGTCGGCATCATCACCAAAAACGATGTGCTGATGGCCGGAGCAGCCGGCTCGGTTGTTATCGGTTTCAACACCAAATCTGAGAATGGGGTTACTCCATTGGCCAAGCACCACGGCGTGAGGATCGAGACTTATGCGATCATTTACGAATTGGGCGACAAGGTCCGTGAAATGATGGCGGATTTGTTGGATCCTGATCTTAAGGAAACCAAGACCGGTGTTGCCGAGGTGCGCGCGACGTTCCCTTTGGCCAAAGGATTTGTTGCCGGCTGTCTCGTCACCGAGGGCAAAATCAACCGCAACGCGTCGGCCCGGGTTCGGCGCGGCAAGGAAATCGTGCACGAGGGCAAGATCGGCACCCTCAAGCGTTTCAAGGACGATTCGAACGAAGTTCGCGCCGGTCTCGAATGCGGGATCAAGCTCGACGACTTCAATGGGTATCAAAAGGGCGACTTCATCGAGTGCTTCGAGGTGCAGAAAGTCCGCGCAGCACTTTGAAGGATTTGTCCTTAGCTTTCGAGTCCGCTGAAACGACCCGTGAACTGCCGGGAAATTCGCCCACGCCCCGGCCCCATTCTCCGTGAGTAATCGCACTATTCGAGTCAATGAGCTGATCCAGCGCGAGCTGAACGACATCCTGCGGCGACATTACCAAACCGAGTCCATCTCGATCACGGTAACCGAAGTGCGCATCTCGACCGATCTGCGCGACGGCAAGGTTTTTGTGGCTATCATCGGCGACGAAGAATTCGTGCTGCGACGCATGGCTTGGCTACGTCGGCAGGCGCGCGATATTCGCACCGAACTGGCGCGTCGGATCACGCTGAAGTTTTTGCCGAATCTGAGTTATTCAATCGACGAAACGACACCGCGTAGCGCCAAAGTGCTCCAGATGCTTGACGACATGGTGAAGCTCAACCCCGCGCTGGCGACCCCGCCGGCCACGGTCGCACCGGTCCCTGCTGCAACGCCGAATTCTCACGCGGCCTCTTAAGGTGGATCAGTATTTTCCAGCTCTTGCCCCGGAGTTTGCACGTTTGAGGGCGATGATAGCAGGCCGCACCGTCGCGGTCATTGGCCATGCGAGACCCGACGGCGACTGCATCGGATCCCAAGTGGCGTTGGCGCGCGCTCTGAGCGGTCTCGGGCACGATGTCGTGTGCGTCAACGCTGACCCGGTGCCGCGTCGACTGGAGTTTCTTGCCCGAGGGATCGCTTTTCAGCGCACCGATGAGGCATTAGCCGGCGCGGAAAGACGGGCAGCGATTTTTGTTGATTGCGCCGACCCTGCGCGTGGCGGTGAACGAATCAAGGCCCGGTTTCCCAATCCTTTGGGCGTGATTGACCATCATATCTCGAATGCCTGTTACGGCGCGGTGAACGTGATTGATCCGCAGGCCGCGGCTACGTGCGAAATTTTGGCCGGCGTCTTTCTCGATGCGGGTTTGCCGATCGACCCCCAGATGGCCCAGGCGCTCTATACCGGAATTCTCACCGACACCGGGCAGTTCCGGTTCAACGCCACCTCGCAGCGCTGTTTTGTTTTGGCCGGGGAGTTGGTCGCGCGTGGCGCGAACCCTAGCGAAGTGGGCTATCAGATCTACGAACGGGAGACGGCGGGCAAGATGCAGTTGCTACAGCGGTTCATTGCGTCGTTGCGGTTCGAATGCGACGGCAAGGTGTGCATCGGTATTTTGCCCGAAGGTATCTTCGTTGAAACTGGGACCACGACCGAAGACACCGAGGGCCTAGTTGACTATGCGCGCTGTATCGAGGGCGTCGAAATCGGCGTGTTGCTCGAACGTCGGGCCGGGGGCGGGGTTAAGGCAAGTTTGCGTTCGAAGGAGCCGTCGATCCGAGTAGATCGGATCGCAGCGCAGTATGCGGGAGGCGGTCATGCCTGCGCGGCGGGACTCAGCGTCACGTCGGCGGGTGACGACTTCTACGCGGGCCTGGTGGCGGCGTTGGCCAACCGGCTATCGCAAGTTGCGGCGGAGCACGTAAAAATCTGAGCCATGTTGATCCCGACCAAAGAACTCGACGGCATTTTGCTGGTGGACAAGCCGGCCGACCATACGTCGCACGACGTGATCGCCCGCTTGCGGGGTAAACTGCGCATGAAACGGATTGGACATGCCGGCACGCTCGACCCGATGGCGACCGGATTGCTCGTCGTGCTCGTAGGTAAGGCGACGTCGGTTTCCCAATATCTCATCAGTCTCGACAAAGAATATACCGGCACGATCAAGCTTGGTGTGACGACGAATTCACAGGACGCCGATGGTGAAGTGCTCGTGACGCGCCCAGTGTCACCGTCGCTCACAGAGGCCGAGGTGCTTGCCGCGATTAAGACGATGCTCGGCGATCAATACCAGATGCCGCCGATGTTTTCCGCCATCAAGATCGATGGGGTGCCGCTCTACAAACTTGCGCGCAAGGGCGAGGAGATCGTGCGGGAACCGAGATTTATCCGGGTCGCGAGCTGGGATCTGACGCGCTTCGCTCCGCCGGAACTCGATTTTCGCGTGCGTTGCACCAAAGGCACGTATGTGCGCACGTTGGCGCATGATCTCGGCGAAAAATTAGGCTGCGGGGCGCACCTTACGGCGTTGCGGCGAACGGGCACGGATAAGCTCACACTCGAACGGGCGCTCACGATCGACCAGATCAATGCCCTGACCTTGCCCGAGATCGAAAAACACCTCCTGCACCCGCGCGACGTGGTGCCAAGTCTAGCGTTGTGAACTTACCGGCGAACTTTGCGGGCCTCGCCCGAAACGCGCTGCCGAATCGGCCGCTGCATCTCGCCATTGGGATTTTTGATGGCGTGCATTTGGGGCATCGCGCCGTGATCGAGGCAGCGGTGCAGTCGGCCCGTCGGAGCGACGGGATCGCGGCGGTGCTGACGTTTTCGCCGCATCCGAGTTTTCTGTTTCGGCCGGAGAATCCTACGCCGTTGATTATGGAGTTGGAAACGAAAGTGGCGCTGTTGGGTGCGCTGGGCGTCGTCGCCGTCGTCGCCGAGCCGTTTACCCCGGAATACGCGCGTATCGAGGCGGAGGATTTCCTCGCGCATTTGCGCAGCCATCTGCCGTACCTCGCCGCGGTGTATGTCGGGGAGAACTGGCGCTTCGGGCGCGCTCGAAGGGGCGACGTGGCGATGTTGATCGCGGAAGGGCGCAAGTTGGGGCTCGGCGTTTTCAGTGCGCCGCGGGTTAATTTTAACGGCGAGCCGATCAGCAGCACGCGCATCCGCGGGCTTTTGAGCGACGGTGACATCGTCCAAGCGAATGCTCTGTTGGGGCGCACCTACGCCGCCAACGGCGTGGTGCGGCCGGGGAAGCGGCTCGGTCGGACGATTCAGTTTCCCACTTTGAATCTGCATTGGAACCCGGGACTGAAGCCGCGCTATGGCGTCTACATGGTGCGGGTCACCGGCGAGGGCGCTACGGCCGGTTTGCCAGCGATCGCCAACTACGGGCTGCGGCCGACAGTGGAGGCAGCGACGGAACCGCGCTTGGAGACGCATGTGCTCGGAGCGTGTCCGTTTGGCGAAGGGGACGAAATCACGGTTGAGTGGCTCAAGTTCCTTCGACCTGAAATGAAGTTTTCCGGATTGGACGAATTGCGGGCGCAGATCGGGCGGGATGTGGCGGCGGCGCGCGCGGAATTTTTCTTGCCCTGAGGTGAATGGCTCGCGTTATTTACAACTCAGGTTTTAGGGGACTTTTAGCTCAGTTGGTTAGAGCGTTTCGTTGACATCGAAAAGGTCACTGGTTCGAGTCCAGTAAGGTCCACCATTTCA
>Ga0209444_10000453_pt1 | contig 22452 bp, 17 predicted proteins | sample LauGreFaBDMM15DN_2_FD_188215 | JGI IMG/M metagenome (GOLD analysis project Ga0209444, IMG submission 188215) | Freshwater lake microbial communities from Lake Michigan, USA - Fa13.BD.MM15.DN (SPAdes) (version 2) | ecosystem: Environmental > Aquatic > Freshwater > Lake | place: Lake Michigan... | reverse complement strand
AGCAGGTATTGCCATTCCTGTTTTCAGTTTGCGTTCTGCCCAAAGCATGGGTGTTGGAGAATTCACTGATATCAACCTGCTGGTGGATTGGGCAGAAAAGGTATCCCTCAGGATGATTCAACTCCTTCCTGTCAATGATACAACCTCTGCACATACAAGGGCAGATTCCTATCCTTATGCTGCCATATCAGCGTTTGCACTTCACCCTATTTATGCTTCGATTGAAACAATTGCCGGAAAAAAAAATGCAAAGCAAATAAATTCTTATCTCTCCCGAAAGGATGAATTGAATGCTTCCCCAGGTGTTGACTATGAAACCGTCATGGCATTGAAGTGGGATGCTTTGACCGCCCTTTATCAATCCATGAAGAATGATGTTTTTCAAGAAGTTGACTATGGAAATTTCTATTTTGAAAACAGTTCATGGTTGGTTCCGTATGCTGCTTATGGTTTTCTCCGAGACAAATTCGGCTCTCCCGATTCCTCAACATGGGGTAAATATGCTTCATTCAATGATTCACTCATCAATGAACTATGTGCCCCAGGCGCAGAAAATTTTGATGCCATTGCAGTGCATTATTTTATCCAATATCAGCTCCACCTTCAACTGAAAAATGCCCATGATTATGCAAACAGCAAAGGCATTATTCTTAAAGGCGATATTGCCATAGGTGTACACAGAAATGGGGCAGATACTTGGACGCAGCCTTCGTTGTACAACCTTGACATGCAGGCAGGTGCACCTCCAGATGATTTTGCGGTAAAAGGCCAGAACTGGGGTTTTCCAACATACAACTGGGAAACCATGAAATCTGATGGATTTGCCTGGTGGAGACAAAGATTCCAGCAAATGTCAAACTATTTTGATGCTTTTCGGATTGACCATATCCTTGGTTTTTTTCGCATTTGGTCAATACCCGATCATGCCATTGAGGGCATCATGGGTAAGTTTGTACCTGCCATTCCCGTTTCGAGGAATGAATTTGAGCAAAGGGGAGTTTTTGTTGACAACAATCGATACTGTAAACCCTATATCACTGATGCTGTAATTGGACAACTGGCAAGCCATTTACAGGCTGATGCAAAACATTTTCTAGAATCGAATGAAGATGCTACTTATCGGTTCAAATCCATTTTTGATACACAACGTAAAATTGAAGAATATTTCAACGCTGAAGAACAAGATGTTGCTAAAAAAGAATTAAAACAACTTTTATTCAATCTCCATGCTAACGTTGTTCTCTGGTCTGATGGTGAAAACAACGATGGTTTCCACTTCCGTTTCAATGCTTCAAAAACCCTGTCATTTCAATACCTGGACTCCCATGCCCAGCAACAACTTTCTTTCTTGTATGATGATTATTTCTATCATCGCCAGGAGCAAATCTGGAAGCATGAAGCACTTGAAAAACTTCCAGCATTAAAACTGTGCACAGACATGCTCATCTGTGGAGAAGACCTGGGAATGGTTCCCCAAAGTGTTCCTGCCGTCATGTCAGCACTTGGTTTTCTGAGCATGGAAGTGCAGAGAATGCCCAAGCAATTGAATATTTCCTTTTTTGATCCATCCAATGCACCCTATCTTTCTGTAGTCACTCCATCTACCCACGACATGAGCACGATCCGTGAATGGTGGTTGGAAGACCGGAAAAAGACCCAAGAATTTTATAATGAACAGCTCTGGCTACATGGAGAAGCTCCTGCTGCTGCAACAAGTCAAATCGTTCGTTCCGTTGTACTTCAACACCTGGCTTCACCAGCCATGTGGGCAGTATTTCAATTGCAGGATTTGCTTGCCACAAATGATTCTCTTCGATTGGAAGATCCGTATGCAGAACGGATCAATATCCCAGGAGATCCGAACCATTACTGGAGATTTAGAATGCACTTGCCTATTGAAGAACTGATTAAAAATGATACCTTTAACCAAGACCTCAACTATTTGATCAGTGTTAACAACCGATAGGTTTTCACTGATATTTCATTGGCTTTAAAAGGAAGATGCAGTAAAATCTATGTTTACAATACGCTATTGGCAAAAAGAACTGGCTTTTGAATATCCATTTACCATTTCCAAAGGAACAAAAACACACCAGCCTACCTTCATTGTTGAACTGAATTTTCGGGGCATCATTGGGTATGGAGAAGCGCCTGCTATTGCCTATTATGGCATTACCACTGATCAAATGGTAGCGGATCTTGAAGCGAAACGAAAGTTTGTCGAATCCTTTTCTTTGACAGATCCCAAAAGATTCTGGCATTTTTTACACCATTTGTTTCCCAACAATCCATTTCTGGTTTGTGCTTTTGACATGGCAGGATGGGATATCTACGGTAAACTCAGGAGAAAGCCTTTGTATGAATTGTGGAACCTGAATCTGGCCAATACACCCAAAACTGATTATACCATAGGCATCGATTCGCTTGAAAAGATGCTGGAGAAAATTGATGCACATCCTGCGCCGATCTACAAAATAAAAGTGGGCACTGCAGATGATTTAGAAAAACTCAAGGCCATCAGACAACATACCCATGCCATCATCAGGGTTGATGCCAATGCAGGATGGAGCTTTGACCAGGCCCTTGAAATACTTCCTGTTTTAGAACAACTCAGTATTGAATTGATTGAACAGCCCCTGGCCAAAGAAGACCTTGAAGGTGCAAAGATTTTAAAAGAGGCAACATCCATTCCCATCATTGCTGATGAGTCTTGCGTAGGGGAAAGGGATGTTGAAAAATGTGCTGGTTATTTTTCAGGGATTAATATCAAACTTACCAAATGCAGTGGTATTACTCCTGCATTAGAAATGATAAAAAAAGCCAGGTTGTTAAACCTACAAGTTATGCTGGGGTGCATGAATGAAAGCAATATAGGAACAGCCGCACTGGCGCATCTGGCACCGATGGTAGACTTCCTGGATGCCGATGGGCCTTTGTTGTTGAAGGAAGACCTTGGGGCTGGAATTGAGTTTGTTGAATACCAATGGAAGCCAACCCTGTTGCCAGGTTTGGGAATAACACCTTTCTTGGAAAGGCTATAACCTCCAACCCAACCCAATGCCAATCATTCTGGGATTGCCAAGATGAGCAGCACCAAAATCATAGGCGTAGTTGATGTATTTTTTGCCCATCAGGTTTCTGCCCCAAACGGAGATGTCGAAATGGTTTGTTCTGATGCTTGACCTGAAATTGACCAAACCATAGGCTTTCTGCTCAATGGTATTGGCAAGATCAAAGAACTGCTTGCCTGTATGGTTGTATTCCAACCTGAACATCAGTTCATGGGCAGCGATGCTGGTTTGGTATTGTGTTGCAAAATAATTGGTGGTGGATGGAGTAAAGACTTGTTTGTTGCCAGACAAATCAACTTGGGCACCATTGCTAACCACTCCCAAAACAGCATACTTGGCTGATGTCAAACCTCCTGAATACTGTAAACTCAATCCTTTTGCCAATTTAATTTCCATTTCACCCTCTAAACCCCAAGCATTCATTTCTCCGGCATTCTGGATAATGGTAACCGCGTCGGGTAACACCAATAAAGGTGTTTGGATATCCATCACTTTGTTATAGAAAAAGGCTATGGCATACCTGAACTGGTTGTTCTTGTCCTTTCCTTTGATGCCTGCTTCAAACATGTTGCTAAATTCAGGGTTATAGGCAGACAATGGAACCTGAGATGGATCTGAAGATATTGACGTCAAGCCGCCACTCCTGAATCCCCTGCTGAAGGATAGGTACATCAGCTGTTCTGCGGTAGGCTGGAATTGAATGCCCAGTTTAGGAGAAAATGCTCCATAGGATGATTTCCCTGTAGTATCAGCCATTGTTGGAATTGCGGGTCTAGGTTGTTTTTCGTACTGGCTGCCAATGGTCAGTTTTCTGTTTTCATTGTCTATCCTCATGCCACCGTTGACACTAACTTTTTTGTTGATTGTATAGCTCATGTGACCATAGGCAGCAAGCCCATTGTTCTCGCCCTTGTTGATGGAGATAATAGAGAAATTTTTATCCGGTATACCAAACAAGCCAGCATCTTTACCAAAAACAGTTGCCTGTTTGGTAGGACTCTTTTGAGAGAATTGGTATATACCTGCACTCCATTCAAAAGCCTGCTCTGGTGAAGACTTTACTGAATTAAACCTTAGCTCATTGGTCATTACATTCACAGTATTGAAATCTTTACCGTAATTGTTGAATATGCCTACAATGTCAGCAGGGGAGAAGTCCGCATCAAGTGATTTCTCATAAAAACGATAATTGCGCTGTCTTGCATGCTGAAGGGTTATATCTGTTTTCTTTCCCTTGTGTTTTGCCACAACTGAAACGTTCCTGCTGTTGTCTCTCATGGAGGACGTAAGGTTTTGAGAAAGGGTATAAGGATTTTCAAACAACGCTTTCATGTCATTGACCAACGGAAAGGCGCCGTCATTCTTGGCAATATATTGCTTGAGGTCAGCCTGTAAACTCCATCCCTTGGTCAAAAAATATTTAAGCTGCAAGTTCAACATCGTTTGTTGTTGCTTGTCAAATTTCATGTTGAGGAATTCATTGGTATAAAATCCATTTTTTCGATCATGCAGTGCGGACATACCAAGAAAAAGTTTATTCTTGATGATTGGTGCATTCACAGCAGCATTGATCCTTTTCTGACCGTAATTTCCAATTTGAACACCTGCATTAACCTGCGTTGCATTGGTAGGTTTCTTCGTGGTGATATTGATTACACCACCCATCGCATTTCTCCCGTAAAATGTTCCCTGAGCACCACGGATGATATCAATGCTTTCAATTTCATTCAATTGTGGGATGTAGGTATCCAAATTGAATTGTGCCACACCATCAACATAAGTGGCAACCGATTGGTCATATGAAGTGGTAACCATTCCCCTGATCCCTGTTACATTGCGGTTATCTCCGGAATTGGCGATAAAAAGGTTGGGGGCGAACCCGGATAAGTCGCTGATTTCCCAGATCCTCATGTCCCTGATCTGTTTTGCATTGATGGAACTGATTGAGCCTGGCGTATTCAAAATATTCGCCTGTTTTTTATCACTGCTTACAACAACTTCATCCAACTTGATGGAATTGGATTCCATCAGTATAGAAACCTCTTGAGATCTGTCCAGTTGACCTTTCCAGATAACCGATGCATAGCCTTCTGCTGTAATAAGCAGTTCATAATAACCTTTTGAAAGATTATTGAAAACTATACCTGTCTTTTCATTTACGTCTACCAATTGGTTAGAATTGAGTAAACTGACCTCAATACCTTCAACTTTGATTCCCTGTTTGTTTTTTGCTGAAATGCTAAGCTTGATGGTCTCTTGAGAAAAACCAGATAGGGTAATCAGAAGAAATGCGAAAACAAAAAAATGGCGCATGTTGGATGTTATTTGTTGTTAATTATTTTTCTTTTTTCAGCGATACTTTTAAGCGAATTGATGCTGACATTTAACTCAAATCCTATCAATAGAACAAGGGAATTGACAAATACCAAAAACATCAGTATCAAAATGCTCCCCAATGATCCATAAACTTTGTTATATGAAGCAATATTGTTTACCCAATATGAGAAAAAATAGGTGAAAGACATGATCAAAATGGTGGCAAGCAGGGCTCCAGGCGTTCTGATCTTCCATTTTTTTTGAACATGTGGAGCATAGCGATAGATAAGGCCAGTCGCCAAAAAAATCAGTAAAAATGTAACTACAAAATGGGCGGAACCAAATATGAAATCATTAAAACTGTCTTTGATATTCATTTGTTCGATAATCCAATTCAAAATGATGGTTTGCGTAAGCATGATCATGATGGTAGCGATGATCAATAAAACGATGATAAACGTAAGCCTGATGGCAATAAGCCTTACTTCGATAAAATTTTGTTCCTCCACTTCAATGTGCAACATGGATTTCCTGAAAGTTCTCATGATGGTCAAGGTGGCATTTGAAGAAAAATACAATGCCAGGAAAAGTCCGAATGAAAGTGTACCTGTTCCTGTAGAAAAAAAGTCATCCATCACATTTTTGATCATGGTATAGGTTATTTCATCCGGTATTACACTACGCAAAAGAACAAGAACCTCATCATACAATCTTTTGGAGCCTGGTATGTAGGATAAGAGGGTAAAAATGAAAATGAACAGTGGCGGAATGGACATCAAGAAATTGAATGACACCGAGGCGGCCCTTTCATTCAGCCCTATTTGTTGTGTTTGTTTGAAGAAAAAATGAAGCACATCATACAAAGGAAGGCCTTCAAACCCTGGTAAAACCAGTTTTTTTGACCAATTGATCACTCCCTTTACGGGTCTGCTTTCAATCAGGATCCTTTGAAGTTTTATCATTCTGTTCAATTAATGTATTTTGAGACTGTCCAAAGCCTTCCGGTATTTTCGGGCATTTTCAAAATGTTCTTCTGCTGTTGAGGCAAAGCTATGTGATCCTGAGAAGTCTGCTCTTGCACAAAAATACAAATAGTCAGTCTTTTCCGCTTTTAAAACTGCATCAATTGATGCAATGGATGGAGTACAAATCGGGCCTGGTGGTAAGCCTTTGTTTCTATAGGTATTGTATGGAGAGCCTGCAGTTGATCTGATATGACCGAATGTAACCCTTCGTATCCGAAAATCTCCAACAGCGAACTTGATGGTTGGATCTGCTCCCAGGGGCATTCCTTGTTTCAACCTATTGATATAAACACTTGCAATGGTTGGTTTTTCTTCAATGTTATTGGTCTCTTCTTCAACAATGGAGGCTATTGTGATCACTTCTTCTTTGGACAGGCCAAGCAATATTGCATTGTCAATTCGGCTGTCAGTCCAAAAGGCATTTGACTCCTTGCTCATCCTCTTCATAAACTCATTGGGGCTGCTGTTCCAATAAATTTCATAGGTATTGGGAATGATAAGGGTCATCAAGGTTTCCTGCTTTACACCAAATGCCCGAATGGAGTCATTGTTGGAGATGAACCGGTAAATGTCAGCTTCAGTGCATTCCAGTTTGCCTCCAATATATTTGGCAAGCTCTTTTTTTGTCCTGAACTTATTGATGGTAAGTTCCACTGGTATTTGTCTTCCTCCCTTTAAATTTCGGAAAATGGTAAAAATGCTTGCATTTTTTTCAATTACATATTTACCTGGCTTGATTGCTTTCCAGTATCCAGTCCAATCAGACAATGCCAGAAATGTAGTAACTCCTACAGGCTTGAGGTGTTTTCGAACGAGCTCTTTCACAAAACGCTTTTCAGCCTTGTTGGTTGGAATGTATATAGTGGCCTGCTCAGCATTAAAATTGGTTGCAGGCCTTAGAAAAAGCACATAAAAGAAAGCTGAAGAAACAAAGGCAAGCACCGTGAGTAAAACAATAGAGGTTGTGTTGGATCGCTTTTTGACCGTTTTTTTCCTTGTTTTTTTTTGTACCATACCTCATATATAGAAAAACCCCGCTTTCTGAAAGCAGGGTTTTGTTATAATAAAATCTGCTTATTTGGGTTGAGGGGCAACTGGTGCTGGAGCCTGTGGCATTGGGGCTGGGGCCTGTTGAGGAGCTGTATTTCCAGTAGTGGTTGGGATACTCTTCAACGTATCAGATCCACGCGTTTTGCCAGAGTTGATTACCAAGGCAGAAACCAGGCAAAGAATAACCAAAATACTTGAAAGTACCCAGGTTCCCTTCTCTAATACATCAGTTGTTTGCTTTACACCCATGAATTGGTTGCTGAATCCTGCAATATTACCGGCAAGTCCTCCACCTTTGGGATTCTGTATCAACACAATACCCGCCAAAAGCACTGAAACCAATATGATTAAGATGATAAAAATTGTTGTCATATCTTGTTTTCTTTGATCTGTGAAATTTTGTCTGCAAATTTATGGCTATTGAGAGGATTTTGCAAACTTAATTTGTCGTAAACATCAATAGCCTTTTCCCTGAGTCCTTGTTTTAGGTATACTTCAGCCATCGCCTCCGTTAATATTGCCTCTGGTTGATTTTCTTTATCGTTTTGGGTATTAAGAATAGATTGAATATCCTTGACCGTAACTGTTTCTGGGCCAGGTTGAAGCCTTTTCATGGTTTTTAACCATGCTGTGAAACTTTTTACCTTCAGAGAAAGCTCATCTTTTTCGTTTTCCATGTTGATTTTGATGCCCAGAGAGGCGAAATAATCAACAGTATGGTAGGGTGTTAGTTGGAATTCAAAATCTTTGTTTGTCCCAGACGCAGGGTTGGTATTGGGGTCTTGCAGTTCAATCTTCTCTATGGCTTGAACTATTGCTGGATCATGAAAGCCTCCTTCATTTTCATCAAAATCTACTTCTTCAACCCCTTCAACCTCCCTGCCTTCGGCAGGCAAGTTCAACCCTTCAACCTCTGCAGGCATGCTCAACTTCTCTAAACCTCCCTCAACCTCCCTAAACCTTCCTTCAACCCCCCTGCCTTCGGCAGGCAAGTTCAACCCTTCAACCTCTTCAACCTCATTTGCATCGTTATGCTGTGAACCATAAAGGATTTTCCTGAAATTTCCTTTTTCACCTTCTTCCCTGAGTTGGTAATTGAGCCAACTGGAGTCATCAAAAAACAAAGCCGTTTTCGATACAGCCTCGGGAAAGTCAAGGTGATATTGTGATTTTAGTTTGCAGGTATATAAAAATTGTATGATCGAAGAATAGGGAAATGCTTCAGCATGAGACTTGAGTTCGTCAAGTGTCATTTCATCCATGCTTTCTCTCTGAAAGAGGGATTGAATCATATAATCAGTTTCCTTCATCATTTTGCTAAATTAAGCTCCTTTACCAATTTGAAAAAATCCGATTGAAAATCTCATCGGTAAGGTTGGTGACCATCTGTTCATTCAACTCAGCTTCTGCTTGTGTAAGGCTTTTGCTGGCAGAAAAAGGGAAATTCCTGGTGATATCTGTCTCAAAGTTCTTTTTCTCATCCTGCCTGTTCTTGAAAATAATGTGTACGGTTACATTCAGGTTGTTGCTGGCTACCTGTTGTTGTGAAATACCCGATGTATTGACGGAATAATCGCTGATATAACCACTTATTTCGTAATCCGCATCATTATTGGTTTGTGAAAGCCTGGTTTGGTTGATGATCTTTTGCCTGAGTTTGTCTGAAAGTTTCGGGCTCAACTGAGGATTGATATACCTGGCTTTGTTTTCAATGAAGAATACCCTGACGGTTTTGATTTCGGGAGGGATGGAAACATCTTTTAGCGAATACCTGCAAGTGCCTTGAATACTGACGATTGCCAATACAACAAGCAGTAATTGAGCGTACTTACTGTATAAAGTATTAATCTTCAATATCATATTCTTTCAGTTTTCTGTAAAGGGTTCTTTCGCTGATTCCTAAATCAGAGGCAGCATCTTTTCTTTTTCCTTTGTGCTTGCGCAGTGCTTTCTCAATCAATTCTTTTTCCTTGTCCATGATGTTGAGTGATTCATCAACAAGGATGGTATCCTGCATTTCCCTGTTTTCTGTTATAAACATGGGTTGATTGTTGACAGGAATAATGCTTCCATGGGTATGTTGATCCTGATGCTGTCTACTGATGGGCAGGTCTTGCCGGTAAGATTCTTCCATCACATGTGAAACTGTAGGAATATTGGAAGGATTTTGAACGATTTCAAGAAACATTTTCTTCATTTCAGTAACATCCTTTTTTAAGTCAAAGAACAACTTGTAAAGAATATCCCGTTCATTCATGAATTCATTCTGTCCAGACGACATATGGCCTGATCCAACAAGCATGGGCAAATTGTTGACGTTATTTTTTGGCAAAAACCGTTCAAGATCATTGCCCGAAATGGATTTATCTTCAGCCAATACAGATATCTGCTCTGCAATATTTTTCAATTCACGTACATTTCCTGGCCATGAATAGTTAAGCATCATGGTTTTTGCCTCTTCGGTCAATTGAATGGGGCTGGTTCTGTATCGCTCTGCGAAATCAACGGCAAATTTTCTAAAAAGCAGGATGATGTCTTCTTTCCTCTCTCTTAGTGAGGGAACCCTTATAGGAACTGTATTGAGCCTATAATAAAGGTCTTCCCTGAATTTGTTGTTCTGTGTTGCGGTAAGCAGGTCTTTGTTTGTGGCGGCAATAACCCTTACATCCGTTTTCTGAACTTTAGAAGATCCTACCCTGATGAATTCTGAGTTTTCCAATACCCTCAACAGCCTTGCCTGGGTTCCCAACGGTGTTTCACCAATCTCATCCATGAACAGGGTGCCACCATTGACCGTCTCAAAATAGCCTTTTCTGGAGTCAACTGCCCCTGTGAAAGATCCTTTTTCATGACCAAACAATTCAGAATCGATGGTTCCCTCGGGTATGGCACCACAGTTCACAGCAATGAAAGGATTGTGTTTTCTTGGTGACAGCGCATGGATGATTTGTGAAAAAATCTCCTTTCCAACGCCACTTTCTCCTACGATAAGCACAGTAAGGTCGGTATTGGCAACCTGGGTTGCTACCTGCAACGCGTAGTTGAGGGCAGGGGAGTTACCGATGATACCAAATCTATTTTTTATGCTTTGAATGTCCATTGATTGCTTTAGTTAGGAATGATTGACAATTTTCCCCATCAGGGTACCTTGTGTACAGGATTCTGCCATCACATGCACAAAACTGCCTGGTTGAAGCTGGTTGTTTTCAATTTTATCGAAAACCATCACCTTGTTTTGGCTGTTTCTTCCCATCCATTGCAGGTCACTTTTTTTGGAGTTGCCTTCAATCAAAACCTCAAAAACCTTTCCGATATCTAGTTTATTCGTTTCAAGGGATAAACTGTTTTGCAGTTTGACGATCTCATCCAGCCTGCGTTTTTTTACTTCATCAGGAACATCATCCGTATAGCGCTTTGCAGCAAGGGTGCCAGGTCTTTCAGAATAGGCAAACATATAGCTGTACTCGTATTGCGACTGACGCATGATGTCAAGAGTATCTTCATGGTCTTGTTCAGTTTCGGTGCAAAAACCTGTCATGATATCTGCACTGATGGTACATTCAGGCATGATTTCCTTTATTCTTTTTACCTTGGCCAGGTACCATTCTCTGGTATAGGTTCTGTTCATCAGTTGCAAAATTCTGGTAGAGCCACTTTGTACAGGCAGGTGGATGTATTTGCAAATGTTGGCATGTGCCTTCATTGTATGCAAGACCTTGTCTGTGATATCTTTGGGATGAGAGGTACTGAATCGGATGCGAAGGGATGGACTGATCTGTGCCACATTCTCCAGCAACATGGCAAAATCTACCGGATGATTGGTTTTGGGATCAACCCAATAATAACTGTCAACATTCTGTCCAAGCAAGGTTACTTCCTTATAGCCCTGTTCAAAGAGGTCCTTGCATTCGGCAACAATGGAGGCATCATCCCTGCTTCTTTCCCTTCCTCTTGTAAAAGGAACTACACAAAAAGCACACATGTTGTTACAGCCTCTCATGATGCTTACAAAAGCGTTGATTCCATTGGAGTTGAGGCGAACAGGAGAAATATCAGCATAGGTTTCTTCCCTGCTGAGCAATACATTTACGGCTTTTGTGCCGGAATCGGCTTCATCAATCAATTGTGGCAAACTGCGGTATGCATCGGGGCCAACCACAATATCAACCAGTTTTTCTTCTTCAAGCAGTTTGCTTTTCAGCCTTTCTGCCATGCAACCCAATACACCAATCAGCATAGAGGGTCTTTGTTTTTTGATCTTTTTGAATTCAGTAAGCCTTTTTCGAACTGTCTGTTCTGCTTTTTCGCGGATTGAACAGGTATTTAGGAAAATAAGGTCTGCATCCTCAACATTTTTGGTAGGAACAAAACCTTCCGTATGGAGGATGGATGCGATGATTTCACTGTCGCTGAAATTCATCTGGCAACCATAACTTTCAATATAAAAAAGCTTTCCTGGTTTTGCATTGGTAGCAAGTTCACCAGCATAAGCTTCACCTTGACGGTTTTCATCAATCGTTTTGTTGGCAAAATTGAGCATCATGCAAAATTAGTGAAAAAGGAGAGATATGACAAATTGTCACGCCTAAATATTCAATTATTGATGGCCCTGGGGCAGTATTCTTTTGCCCAACCAGGAAGTGGATAGCGGTGTAATCCATCGGTCCAGCAACGCAGCCTTGGTCAAGACTGTATTGTCAAAAAACAAGGTCTCCTTGTCAATGAAGGCATTGTCGATGGCATAATTCAGTTGGGGAAAGGGTAACAATTGTACTTTTTCGTTGATATAGAAAGCCAGGTTCATCCTGTCGAACATAGAAACGCTGTACTCTTCTTCCAATGCCTTGATCAGTCTTACCGAACTGTCGGTACTGCATCCGCTGACACCGGTTACTTCCTCATCTGCCATCAGGATAATGAATTGCCCGAAAAAAAGGGTTCCAAAACCTTGAACTGGTGTCCCATGGGATTTCCAGTTAGCAGTAAAATCTTCCAGTATTTTTTCAATGGTCAATGCCTCCGAGAGGGTAAAAATCCTGTTGCTTTGGTATATCCACACCCTTGACGAATCGCTAAATGTGGATGGTATAAGGTGTTGAAAGGATAAATTCATTTTTATATTGTTTGTGGCAAGTGCACTAAATTACACAACTATTCAATAATCATACCAATACCATGGGAAAGAAGTACATCCTTACATCAGAAAAAGCCATGATGAAACTCAGGAGAATGGCTTTTGAAATCCTGGAAAGAAACAACGGAACAACAGCTGTTTCCATTGCGGGCATCAGGGAAAATGGTTTTGTTGTTGCACAAGAATTAAGTGCCATCCTGGGTGAAATTTCTTCTTTACAGATCGATTTGATTGAGATTCAGATAGACAAATCCAATCCACTCAATTGCGTCATTCCCAATGGCATTGAGCTGAAGGATAAAATCCTGATTGTTGTTGATGATGTAGTGAACAGCGGGAAAACCCTGTTGTACGCCATACTCCCTTTTCTGCCCCTGTCACCCAAACAAATCCAGACACTTACTCTTGTTGAAAGAAGTTATAAGGTTTTTCCAGTTCATGTTGATTATGTAGGCATTTCACTGGCTACTACCTTGCAGGAAAATATCTTCGTTGAGGTTGTGGATGGTAAATTGGCAGGTGCCTATGTGGCATAAATCAATAAAAGTAAGGGTGAAATCTTAGCTTTCCCAGACCATTCCATTCAAGCGCAGGTGCTGGAATTTTCAACACATTAACAAGAGAAAAAACAGTCTTCAATGTTTTGTTCTTTGTTTTGATTCTCGTCAGATCAATGTCTGCTGACAAGTAAAACCGTTTGTACCGGGGAATGTCAGACCGGTTGATGGTCATTCCGGATGCTGTTGTCCAGGTATTTTCATAGCCCCCCAACATGGTACTTGCACCATAGCCAAGGGCAATATTGAACCATCTGGGGAAATGGGATTCCGGAAAAAAAGACTTGATGTTTACGCTTGCCCAATAGGTTTGGCCGTTGTAATCCTTGAGCACTTTCTCAACATCCCCTGATCCAAACAATGCATTGGCCCTTGTTGTTAGTGCTCCATACCGGTAGGGCGAGTAGGAGAGTTTGATGGTAATTCTTTGTTCATTCCAGCCCAGTTCCTGTGCTGCATAAATACCCGCTCCAGCGGAATTGGCGAGAATATCCGGGATGCTGAACCCCCATTTGTCTGAATATCCATCCAAAATTTCAATAATGCTCAAATAAGCCATGCCACTGATACCTCCAATCATGACGGCTTTTTTCTTTTCCATACCTGCCCATTGCCAGATTTTACTGGTATGGTTGCTGATTTGATAACTGGACCAGGCATGCCCTGCCTTGTCCATCTGTTGCCATTCTTTCCAGTCGTTGTAGAAATGGAAATCACTGCGAGGGTAGTCGGCATACCAGGTTTTGTTCAGCGAATAGAATGTTCCACCCCATAAGCCTGCCTGAACACCACCAAGCACCCATTTTTTTGTATTGACATGGACCATTGAACTATCCTGGCCCTGAATACCTAAACCCATGGCCAACAAGACGATGGTGCAAAAAAATTGGCATAAAAAGCGATACAACATGCTAGCGTTAATATATAGGATGAAGTTAATTGCATTTACGGCGCTGTTTGTTAAGTTTGTAAAAATTATTGTCAAATGGAAGCAATGATCAAGGCGCGGGTAGACAAATGGTTGGCAGGAAATTATGATGAGGCTACGAAAAATGCCATCAACGATCTCATGTCTATGAATCCGGATGATTTGGCAGATGCCTTTTACCGTGATCTGGAATTTGGAACCGGTGGTCTCAGGGGCATCATGGGTGTTGGAACAAACAGGATCAATCAATATACCATCGGTATGGCAACACAGGGCTTCGCCAATTACCTGATTCAATCTTTCCCAGACCAACCCATAAAGATGGCAGTTGCGCATGATAGCAGAAACAACAGCCGATTTTTTGCTGAAATTACCGCCAATGTGATGGCTGCCAATGGTATTCAGGTGTATCTTTTTGAATCTTTGAGGCCTACGCCTGAGCTCTCCTTTACAATCAGGCATCTTCACTGCCAGGGCGGAGTTGTTTGCACAGCTTCTCATAATCCAAGAGAATACAACGGGTACAAGGCATACTTCAACGATGGAGGTCAGCTGGTTCCTCCCCATGATAAGAATGTAATTACAGAAGTGCAGAAGATACAATCAGTGGATGAAGTCAAATGGACGGGCGGAGAAGCGAACATTCACATGGTTGGGGAAGAGATGGACAAGGCATACATCAATATGGTAAAGGGTTTGAGCATCTATCCTGATGCCATTGAACGCCAAAAAGACCTGAAGATCGTGTATACTCCCATCCATGGAACAGGCATTACATTGGTGCCACAGGTTTTGGCAGCCTTTGGGTTCTCCAACCTAACGCTGGTAGATGAGCAAATCATACCCGATGGAAATTTCCCCACGGTAGTATACCCCAATCCCGAAGAAAGTGAGGCCATGAGCCTTGGATTGAAAAAGGCCCAGTCGATTGATGCCGACATTCTCCTGGGTACTGATCCTGACGCAGACCGTGTAGGAGTAGGCGTAAAAGACAACCATGGCAATTGGGTATTGCTGAATGGCAACCAGACTGCAGTACTTGCCTTCAATTATATGATTGAAGCCAGGCGTAAAAAAGGACTTTCCAAAGACAACGATATGGTTGTAAAAACCATTGTCACTACTGACCTCATAGACATCATATCATCCAAGAATGAAATCAAATGTTACAATGTGCTCACAGGTTTCAAATGGATTGCAGAACTGATCAAGTCCAAGGAGGCCCATGAAAACTATATCATTGGCGGAGAGGAATCTTATGGCTTGATGATTGGCGATCAGTTAAGAGACAAGGATGCCGTAAGTGCTGTGGCTTTCCTTTGTGAAATGGCAGCGTATGAAAAGGATGCAGGTAAAAGTCTTTTTACAAAACTGGTAGCGCTTTACAAAGAATACGGACTTTTCAGGGAACATCTGATATCAATTACCAAAAAAGGGAGAGATGGGCAAGCGCAAATAGCTGAAATGATGGATACATTCAGGAGCAATCCTCCGTCAACCCTGGGTGGTGTTCCTGTTATCGGGCTTTATGATTATGAAAAAAGAGAGGCCAAAGATTTAACCAACGGGAAAGTTTGTGCCATTGATCTACCAAAGAGCAACGTGCTCCAATTTCTGTTGGAAGATGGCAGCAAAATAAGTGCCAGACCTTCTGGAACTGAACCTAAAATAAAATTTTATTTTAGCGTGCAGAGCAAACTGGATCGTACAGAAGATTTTGATACAGCCTATGCCTCCCTGGGTGATAAGATCAATCTGATCATTGCCGAGCTTGGGTTGGTATAGTCTAATTGTAAAATATATCAAGGGGAATACAGACATGAGGAATAAAGAGGATAGGCCTATTCACAAAGGGCTTAGAAACAAATTGGTCAACCTTATCAGGGAGAAGGGAATTACAGATGAAAATGTTTTGCAGGCATTGATGAATGTTCCGCGTCATTTTTTTCTTGATTCCGCATTCGAACAACAGGCATATGAAGACCGCGCTTTTCCAATAGGAGAGGATCAGACGATTTCACATCCCTACACTGTGGCCTACCAATCTCAGCTTTTGCAAATCAAGCCATTTGATAAGGTATTGGAGGTAGGAACAGGAAGTGGATACCAGGCATCTGTTCTCTGCGAATTACAGGCAAAAGTTTTTTCCATCGAACGCCAAAAAAAACTATTTGATGCTAACAAGGAATTTCAATTCCTCAAGAAGTACCATACATTGAGGATGTTTTTTGGTGACGGTTTTGAAGGCCTGCCAACTTTCGCGCCTTTTGACAAGGTTTTGATCACTGCTGCGGCACCATTTGTACCTGAAAAGCTGTTGGCCCAACTAAAGATAGGCGGATGCATGGTTTTGCCATTGAATGAAGGAGAGATACAGCGCATGCACCGGATTACCAAATTGTCGGATGGAAGCTTTGAGGAGGAAAAATTTGATGCGTTTTCTTTCGTGCCGATGCTGTTGGGCAAAAGAAGATAAAAAAAAGCCGCTTGTTCTCAAGCGGCTTTTCTATTAAGGTTGTTATTGCATTTGCATGCCTTCTTGCATGCTATCCATTCCACTCTTGGTATTCTTCCTTTTAAAAATTGTTGCATCCACTTTCCCAAAACGATAACTAAAGTTCAGTCTGAACACCTGCCAGTCTCGCCTTCTTGAATTGGTTTGGGTGAAATACTGTGATTCAGAGTAAGAACCATATACTTTGGTCTTGAACATGTCGTTCATGCTCAATGTTAGTGATCCTCTTTTTTCTTTCAAGAAATCCTTTCTGAGGGCAAATTCAAAACCATAATTGGGTTTCACATAACCCTGGGCAGACGTTTGCTGGTATCCACCCCAGCTTCCACCACCCATGCTGCTTCCACCGCTGCTTCTGCCACCACTCGATCCTCCACTGTAGCTGTTCTGAGGGAGGATTGACTTGCTCCTGAAATCATAGGCCAATTGAAGGGTGAAATTCGCTGGAAGCTTGATGTTGGCATTGGCTTTTCCAAATAAGCTGAACAATGAATTGTTGAGGTCAACCTGAAGATTATTGCTGTTGATGCTGGAATTGAAAAAGTTGAGGTTGGTGGTCAATTCAAGCCATTGGGTAAGTGGGTTTCTGGAGGTCATCTCAAGGCCATACGCACGGCTGCTATTGGCATTGATGTACGTATTGACCAGGATATCCTTCCCCGGAGTTGTACTTGCTTCTTTTACCTGAAAACGGGTCATCAGGTTGTCCGTTTGTTTGTAATAGGCAGAAATCAACAAGCTGTTGTTCCCTTTGAATGTTTTTTGGTAGTTCAGCTCAATTGAATTGGTAAATTCAGGAATCAGGTCAGGATTACCCCTGCTGATGTTCAGTGAATCGGTGTAGTCTACAAAAGGCAATATCTGGTAGAAACTTGGCCTGTTGATTTTTTTTGCATAACTGAATTGCAGGTCCTGGGTCTGGTCAATTTGGTGTGTAAAATTGAGGCTGGGGAAGAGGCTCAAAGGATAGCTGTTTCCAAAACTCTTGCCTGTTGTAATCAAAGTGCCTGTATATTTCGAGCTCTCAGCCCTTAAACCAAGCTGATAGTTGGTTTTTTTGCCGATTACATTTCCATACGTGCCATAGACTGCAAATACCTTGTCATTGAATTTATAGTTGGCATTGATCGCGGTAATGGGAATATACTGGTTTAAGGCGATGTTATAAATGTAATTGAGGTTTTCGCTTTGGAAATCCCTGATGGCAGCCCTGAATCCGAGTTCCATTTTGGATGATTCACCCAGCGGATTGGTAAAATCAGTTTGAAAGGTGTACAAAGAATTTCCACCCTCGCCATTTTGCTTTTGATTGATTAGGCCCCCTTTAGGGTTGCTTTGCAAATCAAAATATTGGGTTTTAAAACCACCATTGCTCTTGTTATTGCTTTTGTTATAGTTCAAATCAGCAGTCAATTCCATTCCTTTTTTGCTAAAAAGATGTTTGAAACCTACGGCTGAACCATAATTGTTAAAGTTGTAACCTGAGCTGGTGGCCCTTTGGGATAGAATTGATTTTGTTCCAGTGGTAAACAGCGTATCTGTCTTTATGGACAATTTATCTTCATTGTTGAACTCACCCATCACCAGGCTGCCTGAAACAGTCAATGTGTTTCTGTTGTCAATGTAATAGTCAAGGCCAGCCCTGTTGTAATTGAAAAATCCAAGGCTCTTGGGATTGTTGGATTGGTCATAGCGTATGGAAGGGTAGGCAAAGAATTCCTCCCTGATAGATTCACCTTCACCAATAGATTTTCTTTTGTTGTACATGGTACTGGCAAATACATTCACTTTGTCTTGCTTGATGTTGATATCGCCGCCAAAGTTGGGCATCAGCCTTGAGTCAATCCCTGCACGAAGATTTCCGTTGTATCCCGCTTTCCTGTTTTTCTTGAGTACAATGTTGATGATACCAGACATTCCACCTGATGCATCGAATTTGGCAGAAGGATTGGTAATGAGTTCTACACTTTGAATGGCATCAGATGGGATTTGGTCAAGTGAAAGGTTGGTGGGCCTGCCGTCTACAAAAATGGTAGGGGAGGCATTCCTCAAACTGACATTTCCATCAATATCAACATCAACACCAGGAATATTTTTCATCATTTCTGAAGCCGTTTGTCCGGTAGAAACAAGGTTCTTTTCAACATTAAAAATCTTCCTGTCTACGCCCATTTGCATGAAGGGCTTTGTTCCCACTACCTTGATTTCTTCCAATTGTTTTGCATCAATTTCAAGCTTGATATTTCCAAGATCAACGTCTGCATTGCTCATGATTTTTGAAAAATCATTGCCGTTGGCACCAAGGTCAAATTTCACAGGTTTTTCTAGGGTAAGGTAACCGATGGCGGTGACCTTTAGCATGAATTGCCCCCTCACTGGCAGTCCATCAAGACTGAAATCACCATTGCTCTTGGTCAATTGGCCAGCAATAATTTTGTTTTTCTTTGCCTTTGTTGTGCTGTCAAAAACGGACTGTACAAGTTGAACTGAAGAGGCTTCAACCCCTTTGTTGGATTTTGCATCCATGATTTTACCATAAAACCGACCAATATTCATGTTTTGGGTGGCTCCAGATGGTCTACCACCTCCAGGATATTGGGCAAAGGTGTTTAGCGATAGAAGCGTAAACAAGGCAAGGAATAATTTTGACATTAAGCTGTATTTTAATGGATTGGATGCTTTATGAATCGCTAATCTTTCGGATGGAAAGTCAAGTATTTGTTAAACAAAAAAGGCACAATTAAGTTCAGGATGCCAAGATAGTGATCAAAACCTGTAGAATGCCGATGATTAGGCCTAAAACACCACCAATGATTTCAACGAAGCGGAATTCTTTGGACATGATCTGGTTGAGTATTGTTTCCATTTTGTCACTGGAGAATCCAGCAACTTTTTCTGTTACCATTTTTTCCAGGTCAAGCTGAGATTCAATATTTTTCATATATGACCCAATGATTTCAGGGAACATGGTTTCCAGCTCTTGCATGAAAACAATTTTTAAATTGCTGATGGTATTCTGTCCTATAAACATGGAAATCATGGGAAAAACGATGCTGAGCTTTTCACGAAGGAAAAGATCGATTTTACCTTCAACGAGGGGCATCATTTTTGAAAGGTTATCCGGATTGATGATTTTTTCTTCAATTTCTTTGAAAGACAACAACTCCTCACTCACCAATTTCCCTAGTTTCTCAGCAAATTGTTGTTGTCTTTTGGGAAAAATACCATGAAAAGTAATTCCCAGTATTTTCTTGGGTTCTTTGGGGTGGAAAAGCATTTTTATGGCTATCCAATTGGTGAACCAACCAATAAAGGCAGATATCAAAGGGATTAAGATGAGCCAGTAATTCATAAACCACAAATTTCTACGAAGTTAGTTGATCTTAACCAAGTCAAATTCAATTTTGGTAGAGTAAACATTTCCATTAATTTTGCACTCCATCATTATGGAGGTTGTAGCTCAGTCGGTTAGAGCATCTGATTGTGGTTCAGAAGGTCGTGGGTTCGAGACCCATCATCCTCCCTTCTTTTCAAGGGTATTCTTCAAATAGAAAGAATACCCTTTTGTTTTTTCGTTATTTCTGTCGTTTTATGCTTTCTTAACATAACTTTTAGGCTCCATTCATCACAAAAAAGACCCTAAAGTTCATTTAAGGGTTAATTTTGACTATGTCATCTAAATTTTTACAATTTATGTTCAGTAAAAAGTCCTTACCCGTTGTGATCGTTCTTGTGTTGGCCGGTTTGCTGATTACCTTCAATTCCTCAGGAATTGGTAATCCCCCAGATAAGTACCAGCTGATTTTTCAGCAGGTAACAGACATGCTTGAAGCAGCACACTATAGCCCAAAGAAAGTAGATGATATTTTCTCTCAGAATATTCACAAAAAATACCTGGAAGCCCTTGATCCGGACAAGAATATCTTTCTGCAGTCAGACCTCAAGGAACTGAAAAAATTTGAAACCACCATTGATGACGAATTGCACGGAGCGCCCATCACTTACTTTTATGCAGTTGATCAGATTTATTCAAAACGGACCAAAGAAGTTGGCGCATATTACCCTGAATTGCTGCAGATGCCCTTTCAGTTTACTGCAGATGAGTCCATTGTTTTAGAAGCAGAGAAGCTGGATTATCCCAAGAATGAATCCGCCAGAAAAGATGCATGGAGAAAAAGATTGAAATTCCTGACCCTTGAACGCCTGTCTGATCTGATGGATCAACGCAATACAATGAAAAAGGGCGATAGTGCCTATAAGGTAGATGCCGAGCTGGAAAAAGATGCCAGGGCAAAAGTGAAGCTGACCATGACAAGAAATTTTGACCGGATCATTATCAAAACCAAGCCAGACGAAAGATTTGACATGTTGGTCAATGTCATCACCAATTTCATGGATCCTCATACCACATTTTTTCCTCCATTGGAAAAAAGATCATTTGATGAACAAATGAGTGGAAGGTTTTATGGTATTGGCGCATCACTGCGCAATGATGAAGGTGGTGCCATCAGGATTGCTACCCTTGTGGCAGGGCTTCCAGCGTCAAAGTCTCAACAGTTGGCAGTTGGCGATCAGGTATTGAAAGTTGGTCAGGCAGCTGAAGAGGCTACTGATCTCACAGGTTTTGAAACGGAAGATGCTGTAAAGCTGATCAGGGGTAAAAAAGGTACCGAAGTCAGGTTAACGATTAAAAAAGCGGATGGAACGATAAAGATTGTGTCAATGATCAGGGATGAAGTGGTTTTGGATGAAACATACGCCAAAAGTGCTGTGATCAACGAAGGTGGAAAAAAAATCGGATACATATTCCTTCCTGAGTTTTACGCAGATTGGGAAAGGCCCAATGGTCCAAAATGTTCTCAGGATGTGGCCAAGGAAATCATCAAACTGAAGGAACAAGCTGTTGATGGAATCATCATGGACCTCAGGAACAATGGAGGAGGCTCTTTGTATGACGTTGTGCAGATGGTAGGTTTCTTTATACCAGATGGGCCCATTGTGCAGGTTAAAGACAGAGAAGGTAATCCTCAGGTACTCAGAGACAGGGATCGTTCTGTTTTGTACGACGGACCTTTGGCCGTGATGGTCAACGAATTTTCTGCCTCAGCTTCTGAAATCTTTGCGGCTGCTATTCAGGATTATGGTCGTGGAATTGTCATTGGCAGTACTTCTACCTATGGAAAAGGCACTGTTCAAAGGAATATTGGATTGGAACCCAGCACTGGGCTTTTCAACAAAGAGGCTACGGATATTGGTACCATAAAATTGACTTTGCAGAAATTTTACCGCATCAATGGCGGGTCTACACAACTCAAGGGTGTAACCCCCAATATCATTCTTCCTGACCAGTATGAATCGCTCAAATACAGGGAAAAAGACAATCCTGATGCATTGCCATGGGATGAAATCCCCAGGGCTTTTTATAACCGTATTTCTCCAGGGTATGACATGGATTATGTAAAAAAGACCAGTGCTACAAGGGTTGCTGCAAATCCAACGTTTAATGCCATCAAGGAATCTTCCAGCCTCATGGAAACAGCCAGTCAGCGTGTTTATTCACTTCAGCTGAACAAGTACCGCGAAGAGCAGAAAAGCCTCAGGGCATCGTTCAAAAAAATTGAAGAAATGAACAAAACAACCAAGGTTATGGAAGTAAAAATGCTGGAGTTGGATGAGAAAAAACTTTCTGCAGACAATGATAAACTTGAAAGGCGCAAACAATGGATTGGCAACCTTTCAAAAGACATCTATATCAACGAGACCTGTCAAGTCATCTCTGACATGATTCGGCAGGTTGTTCTTGTCAAAGGAAATTAATTATCAGAAGTCAACGCCATACCTTGTTTTCAGTATTTT
>Ga0209444_10000452_pt1 | contig 22462 bp, 23 predicted proteins | sample LauGreFaBDMM15DN_2_FD_188215 | JGI IMG/M metagenome (GOLD analysis project Ga0209444, IMG submission 188215) | Freshwater lake microbial communities from Lake Michigan, USA - Fa13.BD.MM15.DN (SPAdes) (version 2) | ecosystem: Environmental > Aquatic > Freshwater > Lake | place: Lake Michigan... | reverse complement strand
CCGTCGGTGACCGAAATCACGGTGCCTTGGTTGCGCACATTGGTATTGCCTGTCGAGCCCTCAATGCGGGTTTTGATCAGTTCAGAGATTTCTGCGGGATTGAGTTGCATGACTCTTTCCTTCTTCCTATGTATGGGCCAACCTGTGAGCGGGATGCTCAGGCGGTCAGCGCGACTTTCATTTGTTCCAAACGGGCTTTGACAGAGGTGTCAAGCACCTCGTCACCGACCACCACGCGCACACCACCGATGAGCTCGGGCTCGAGAGCCACTTGCACATGGAGTTTGCTACCAAAGCGCTTTTCAAGCACCTTGGCTAAATCGTCAAGGGCTGCGCCCTCGATGGGGAATGCACTGTGCACCACCGCTTTTTGCACGCCACTTTGTGCATCTAACAAGGCATGGAAATGCTGGGCAATTTCAGGCAGAACGCCAAGACGGCCGTTATCGATCAGGGTGGTCAAGAAATTGATGGCCACCGATGAAAGATTTTTAGGCCCGACTTGGGTAAACAGCTCAAGCACTTGGCTGTGGGAGGTCTTGGGGTCATGGGCAAATTGCTGCATACCTGCGTCAGCAGCAACCACGGCCAAGCCGTCCAGCCATTCGACAGCTTTGGCTGCGTCAGCCTTGACCACTTGAAACAAGGCCTCGGCGTAGGGACGAGCAATGGTGGCGAGTTCAGCCATGGTGTTGTGTCCTCAAAGCTCAGTCTTGAGGCGACTCAACAAGTCGGCATGAACGCTGGCATTGACTTCCTTGCGCAGAATTTGCTCTGCACCTTTGATTGCCAACACCGCCACGTGGTCACGCAAGGCTTCACGCCCTTGGACCATGGCTTGATCAGCTTCGGCTTTCGCAGCAGCGATGATTCTGTTGGCCTCTTCGGTGGCTCGCAACTTGGCTTCGTCAATGATGACCGAGGCACGGTGTTCTGCGTCAGCAATGCGGGTGGTTGCCTCATTGCGTGTTTTGGCCAACTCGACTTCAACATGCTTATGCGCATTCGACAACTCGATGCGCGCATGCTCAGCAGCCTTTAAGCCATGGGCGATTTTTTCGGCTCGCTCGTCCAGCGCCACTGCAATAGGGGGCCACACGAACTTCATCGTGAACCACACCAAAATAGCAAAAACGATGGCCTGAACGAACAGGGTTGCGTTGATACTCACGTCAACACCTCTCTAAAGGAAGGTTGCAAGTTACTTGAGGACGAAGGGATTGGCAAAGGCAAACATCATGGCAATACCCACGCCAATCAAGAAAGCCGCGTCAATCAAACCCGCCAACAAAAACATTTTGGTTTGCAGTTCGTTCATCAGCTCGGGCTGACGTGCTGCGGCTTCAAGGTATTTACTGCCCATGATGCCAATACCAATACAAGCACCGATAGCGCCCAGTCCAATGATGAGACCAGATGCAAGTGCGACTAAACCAAGTACATGTTCCATGAGAAGCTCCTAAGCAAGATGATGGAAGGTTGAGGAAAGAAAAACTCAGTGTGTATCGTGCGCTTGCCCGATGTAGACCAAGGTCAACATCATGAAAATAAAGGCTTGCAACGCGACGATCAAAATGTGGAAGATGGCCCAAATAGAGCCAGCAATGATGTGACCAATAGGCAGCAAAATGCCGCTTAAGCTCAGTGCAGCAGCGCTGCCCATGAGAGCAATCAACATGAAAATCAGTTCACCTGCATACATATTGCCAAACAGTCGCATGCCGTGAGAGACGGTTTTGGCAACGAACTCAATCATTTGAAAGCCAAAATTGATGGGCCAAAGAATGGGATGTGCACCAAAAGGCGCAGTGGTGAGTTCATGCAACCAACCGCCCAAGCCTTTGATCTTGATGTTGTAAAACAAACAAATCAGCAACACAGAGACCGACATGCCCAATGTGGTGGACAAATCGGCGGTGGGAACCACGCGGAAATAATGGATGCTGTGGTCTAAGCCAGTCCACTCGAACAATTTGTGGAACAGGTCAACAGGTAAGAAGTCCATGCTGTTGAGCAGGAAAATCCAAACAAACACCGTTAAAGCCAAGGGAGACACCAGCTTACGGCTTTGCGCATTGTGAATAATGCCACGCGCTTGGGTGTCGACCATTTCAAACAGAATTTCAACGGCTGCCTGAAAACGCCCCGGCACCCCTGAAGTGGCGGCACGCGCAGCACGCCACAAAAAGAAAGAACCCACAACGCCTAACAACACAGACCAAAAAACCGAGTCGATGTTGACCACGGAAAAGTCAATCACGCTCTCCATTGGCTTGGTTTGCAAATGGGTCAAATGATGACTGATGTATTCGCCGGCGGTGAGTGTGCTGGTGGTATCGGACATGTTCAACTCTTCAAAATTCAATTCTGCGGTGTCGCTTTCTTGGGGCTACCCCAAGCCAGCGCCAACCAATAAACCTTCATCGTCAACAAAAGGCCCACTAACAGAGCAGGCCAACTGACTTCATTCAAAACCTTGGGTGCCAGCACCAACAACAGCACTGTCAACACCATCTTGACGCCTTGCCACACAGCAAAACTCATGGCTGCAGAGACTGCGTTGACCGAGGCCAACCGTGAAGTCATGCCTCTGGCAAACAAAGCAGATGGCAAAACCACTGCAAAAGTGCCGTACATCAACGAAAACGCTATTGATGAACGACCCCAAATCCAACTTGCCGACAAGGCCAAAACCAGCGCCAGCATCAACTGCACCCCAACCACCCACCAAACCGACACAGTCGGATGACGCGCTCGCCAAGCTTGCGCCTCTTGGGCCGTCAGGGGTCGAAAATCTTCGGCTTCGTCAACTTGAGACATCGCCCCAATCTCGGTCTGAGTGCTTTTGTCTGCGGTCAAGGAAGCTTGAATGGATGGGTCCACTGGGTTTCCTCTACTTACAGCAAAGCCACTGATTGTAAAGTATCTTAATGACACCACCTGAACCCCATCTTTTAAAGCCCTTTTATGACAGCGCCCAGCACTGACAGTCTGATTGAATACCCCTGTGATTTCCCCATCAAAGTCATGGGGGAGCAAGTCGATGGCTTTGTCGACGCCATGTGCATGATCGTGCGCCATTTCGACCCTGAATGGGACGATTCGCGCCTGAGCCAACGTACCAGCAGTGGCGGTAAATACCTTGGGCTGACCATCACCATCAAAGCCACTAGCCGCGAACAACTTGACGAGCTGTACAGAACACTAAGTACCCACCCCATGGTGAAAGTGGTGCTTTAGTGTCAAACACCAGCGCTGACAGCTTGCTTGTACGCCACCTCGGACAGGTGGATTACCTTCGTACTTACCAAGCCATGCAAGATTTCACAACGCAAAGAGACAGCCAAACCCCCGACGAAATATGGCTTTGCGAGCATGCGGCAGTCTTTACCCAAGGGCTGGCCGGCTTGGACACCCATGTGCTTTCAGTGGGTACGACCCCTGTCGTTGCCACCAACCGAGGCGGTCAAGTGACTTACCACGGGCCCGGCCAAGTGGTGGCTTATGCCCTGATCGACCTTCGCCGCGCTGGCTACTTTGTCAAAGAGTATGTCTACAAGTTAGAGGAAGCTATTGTGCGAACCCTGTTGCACTTTGGCGTGACTGGCTTGCGCGTGGGCGGTGCGCCAGGGGTGTTTGTTCGCCCCGCTGGGCCGAGCGACCATGCGCTGCTGCCTGCTCGGCCTGTACCCCACGGCGAAACTTCGGTCAAACCCATGCCTGCGTTCGATGGTTTGGCCAAAATTGCGGCGCTTGGCGTGAAGGTCAGTCGGCATTGCACCTACCATGGGCTGGCTTTGAATGTTCACATGGACTTATTGCCCTTTCAACAGATCAACCCCTGCGGATACCAAGGCTTACAGACCACTGACCTTTTTACAATGGGTGTTGATGTAGGCTGGCACGAAGCGGCTGATGTCTTGGGCGAGAAACTTCGCCTGTATTTGGCGCCTTGAATCGCTCAACCAACCCTAGGCCACCCTCACCCCTATGACCACTTCCGACAACGGCGTCCTGCCCCCAAGCCAAGCCAGCACCCAGCACAACCCACTGGCCAAGCAAAAGTCTTTGTCCAAAGTATCACGAATACCCGTCAAGGTTGAACACACCGGCGAGGTCTTGAAAAAGCCTGACTGGATCCGCGTCAAAGCGGCCTCACCCAACTCGCGCTTTCACGAGATCAAAGACATCTTGCGCAAAAACAATTTGGTCACCGTCTGCGAAGAGGCCTCTTGCCCCAATATTGGCGAATGCTTCGGCAAAGGCACAGCCACCTTCATGGTCATGGGCGACAAATGCACCCGTCGCTGCCCGTTTTGCGATGTGGGCCATGGGCGCCCCGACCCTCTGGATGCTAATGAGCCCGCTAATTTAGCCAAAACCATCGCTGCTTTGAAGCTGAGTTATGTGGTCATCACCAGCGTTGACCGCGACGATTTGCGTGACGGGGGCGCCGCACATTTTGTCGAATGCATTCAACAAACCCGCGCCTTGTCGCCGCTCACCCAAATCGAGGTTTTGGTGCCCGACTTTCGCGGTCGGGACGACCGTGCTTTGGAAATTTTGAAAGCCGCGCCGCCCGATGTGATGAACCACAACTTAGAGACCGTGCCGCGCTTGTACAAACAAGCTCGCCCTGGCAGTGACTACGCTTTCAGCCTGAACCTGCTTAAAAAATTCAAAGCACTTTTCCCTGATGTGCCGACCAAAAGCGGTTTGATGGTGGGCCTGGGCGAAACCGACGAAGAAATTTTGGCAGTGATGCAAGACATGCGCGAACACCACATCGACCGACTGACGCTGGGCCAATACCTTGCCCCCAGTTCGCATCACTTGCCGGTACGCCGCTATGTGCATCCTGATACTTTCAAGATGTTCGAGGCCAAGGCTTATGAAATGGGCTTTCAACACGCAGCGGTAGGTGCCATGGTGCGCTCCAGCTACCACGCCGACCAACAAGCGGCGGCGGCCCTCATGCCCAAAGGATGACATGAACTCCGACGACCTGAGCGACTGGACCCACGACCACGCGTTTGACAGCAATTCCGAAGTCGCTGAGCGCAGCACCCGCTTGGTGATGTGGATTACTGTCGTGACGATGTTTGTGGAGATTTTGGCGGGCTGGGCATTCAACTCCATGTCCCTCTTGGCCGATGGGTGGCACATGAGTTCTCACGCCTTGGCGATTGGCCTGTCAGCCATGGCCTATGCCGCTGCTCGCACCTATGCCAATGACCCGCGCTTTGCCTTTGGCACTTGGAAGATAGAAATTTTGGCGGGCTTTGCCAGCGCCTTGTTTTTGCTGGGCGTGGCTTTGGCCATGGTGATTGGCTCGCTTGAACGGCTGATCTCGCCGCAAGCGATTCAATTTGAAGAGGCCATCATCGTTGGGGTACTGGGCTTGGCGGTGAACTTGGTTTGCGCCTACATCTTGGGCCAAGCGCATCACCAGCATGGCCATGGTCCCGGCCATGCTCACTCTGCACATGAACATCACCCACACCACCATGACTTGAATTTGAAGTCAGCGTATTTCCATGTGGTGGCAGACGCCTTCACCTCGGTGTTGGCCATCGTGGCCTTGGTCGGCGGTTGGCTCTACGGCTGGGCTTGGCTTGACCCAGTCATGGGCATCGTGGGCGCTGTCTTGGTGGCCTTGTGGGCCAAAAGCTTGCTTCTGGAAACCGCCAAGGTCCTGCTAGACCGCGAGATGGACCACCCGGTGGTGCAAGAAATCAAAGACGCAGTGGAAGCCGACGGACAGACCCGTGTGACCGATTTGCATGTCTGGCGGGTGGGCAAAAAAGTCTATAGCTGCGCGCTGACCGCCGTTACCCAAGACGCCCAACTCACGCCCAACACGCTGCGCGAGCGTTTAGCCGTTCACGAAGAAATTATCCATTCGACGATTGAGCTTCACCAACGCTAGCTGGCGAGCGCCAAGCCAGCATCAAGCCATCCCATTGCAAGCGCGCCACTTTGAGGTGACGCTCTTTCACATGGCCATAGCCTTTGATCTTGTCTGGGATACGGGCGATCTCCAAGGCCAAGGCTTGGCGCTCGGGGCTAAAGCCAAGCATGACCTCTTCTATCGCCACCAAGTACTCACCGATCAAAGCACGCTCAGTGCGCCGCTCTTCGGTGTAGCCAAACACATCGAACAAGGTGCCGCGTAAAAAACGCAGCTTGGCCAAGACCTTGAAGCCACGCAGCATAGAGGGGCCAAATTTTTGTTTGACCAACTCGCCCTTGGCATTTTTGCGGGCGATTATGGGTGGCGCCAAGTGGTAGTTCAAGGTGAAGTCGCCTTCAAATTGGTCGGCAATACGCTTTAAAAAGCTTTCGTCAGTATGCAAGCGGGCCACTTCGTACTCGTCTTTGTAAGCCATCAACTTAAAGAGGTTGCGCGCTACGGCGTCGGCAAACGCAGGCGAGGTTTGCTGCAACACTTTGTCGATGAAGGCGGTGTACTTGTCAGCATAAGCCACGTTTTGGTACTGTGTCAAAAATGCTGCGCGCTTTTCAACTAAACCGTCCAATGACTCGCGAGACTTGAAGTGCAACACTTGCACGGGCGCCAACAAGGCTTGCACCTTGGTGATGTCATACGCGCACCAACGCCCCCAAGCGAAGGCTTTTTTGTTGGCCTCGACTTGCACGCCGTTGAGTTCGATGGCGCGCATCAGGGCTTGCAGCCCCAAAGGAATCCAGCCCTTTTGCCATGCATAGCCCAACACCATGGGGTTGATGTAGATGCTGTCGCCCAACAACTGGGTGGCAAACTGGTTGGCGTCAAAAGCGCCCAAATTGCGGTTTTCACCATCGAGCGCTTGCAAGATATTGGACACACAGCCCTCGCTGGGGTTGGCCCAAGCGCCATTTTTCACAAACGCAGCTGTGGGTGTGCCATGGTCGTTGATGGCAACTCGGGTGCGCCCCGGTCGCAAACGCAGCATGGTTTCCTTGCCTGCGGTGACGATAGGGTCACAACCCAAAATCAAGTCGGCCGCCGCAGTGGACACGCGGGTGGTGCGAATTTGGGATTGCTGCTCGGCAATCAACACATGGCTCCAGGTGGCGCCACCTTTTTGCGCCAAGCCTGCCGAGTCTTGGGTGACGATGCCGCGTCCCTCTAAATGGCCAGCCATGCCAAGTAACTGACCGATGGTGATAACGCCCGTACCACCTACTCCTGCCACCACAATGCCATAGCCGCCAGGGTAGACGCCGCGGGATAGTGAAGGCACTTCGGGCAAAGGCAGTTCGCCCAAAGCCAAAGGGTCTGGTGTGGGTTTGTCTTTGCTCTTTTTGCGCAGTTGACCGCCCTCGACAGTAACAAAGCTGGGGCAAAAACCTTTGACACAGCTTTGGTCTTTGTTGCAGGTGCTTTGGTTGATGGTGCGCTTGCGGCCAAAGTCGGTTTCAAGCGGCTCCACACTCAAGCAGTTGCTTTGGGTGCTGCAGTCGCCGCAGCCTTCGCACACCGCTTCATTGATGACGACGCGCACAGCAGGGTCCACCATGGTGCCGCGCTTGCGGCGACGGCGTTTTTCTGTGGCGCAGGTTTGGTCATAAATGATGACCGAGCAGCCTTTGATCTCGCGCATCATGCGCTGAACCGCATCCAGCTCATCGCGGTGTTCGATGGCGACGCCTTCAGGCAAGCCCAACACACCACCGGCCGCGCCGTTTTGGCCAACTCCCTCGTATTTCTCTGGCTCATCGGTCACGATGACGATGCGCTTGGCACCTTCGGCGCGCATGCTTTGCGCGATTTGAATCACGCTGTGCCCTTCAGAGCGCTCGCCAATCGGCTGGCCACCGGTCATGGCGACCGCGTCGTTGTACAAAATTTTGTAAGTGATGTTCACACCCGCAGCCACGCTTTGGCGAATGGCCAAAATGCCGCTGTGGAAATACGTGCCGTCGCCGATATTGGCAAAGATGTGGGTATCGTGGGTGAACGGTTGCTGACCCACCCACGGCACGCCCTCGCCACCCATTTGGGTAAAGCCGACCGTGCTGCGGTCCATCCACAGCGACATGAAATGGCAGCCAATGCCGGCCATGGCGCGCGAACCTTCAGGCACTTTGGTGCTGGTGTTGTGTGGGCAGCCAGAGCAAAACCAAGGTTGGCGATCGGCATTGACCTCCAACACCTGCATGGCTTTTTGTTTGGCATCTAAAACCGCCAGTTGCGCGTCCATGCGCGAGCGGGTGTCGGCATCGACGCCCAGCTTTTTCAAGCGCGTGGCAATGGCTTGGGCAATCAGGGCAGGCGACAAATCGGCGTTGGCGCGTAACAAAATATTGCCGCTGGGGTTGGGCTGCGACCACTCACCACCCGCATCGCCCTCGCCTTCATTGAACTTGCCCAACACCCGCGGGCGCTGTGCATCGGGCCAGTTGTAGAGCTCTTCTTTCAACTGGTATTCAATGAGTTGGCGCTTTTCTTCCACCACCAAAATTTCTTGCAAGCCACGCGCAAACTCTCGCGTGGTTTCGGACTCCAATGGCCACACCACGCCCACTTTGTGCACCCGAATGCCGATGCGCTGGCAAGTGGTGTCGTCCAGCCCCAAATCGAGCAAGGCTTGACGGGTGTCGTTGTAGGCCTTGCCGCTGGCAATTAAACCAAAACGGTCATTTGCACCTTTGATGACGGTGTGGTTGATTTTGTTGGCGCGGATGTAAGCCAGTGCGGCATACCATTTGTAATTGAACAAACGCGCTTCTTGGCTGAGCGCGTCGTCTGGCCAACGAATATGCAAGCCACCTTCGGGCATGACAAACTCCGGCAGCACAATTTTCACACCCTCGGGGTCGATCATCACCGAGGCGCTGGACTCCACCACCTCTTGAATGGTTTTCATGCCCGCCCACACGCCTGCAAATCGGCTCATGGCAATGCCATGGATGCCGTAGTCCAGCACGTCTTGCACCGACGCAGGGAAAAACACCGGCAAGCCACAGGCTTTGAAAATATGGTCGCTTTGGTGCGCCGCCGTGCTGCTTTTGGCGACGTGGTCGTCACCGGCCAAAGCCAACACGCCGCCCCAAGGCGTGGTACCCGCCATATTGGCGTGCTTGAAAACATCAGAGGTACGGTCAACGCCTGGGCCTTTGCCATACCAAATGCCAAAGACACCATCAAATTTGTTGCTGCCAGGGGGCGCAAAGCCCAGTTGTTGCGTGCCCCACAAAGCGGTGGCGGCAAGCTCTTCATTCACACCGGGTTGGAAAACGATCTGCTGTGACTCTAGAAAAGACTTGGCGCTCCAAAGGGCTTGGTCGTAGGTGCCCAAAGGCGAGCCACGATAGCCGCTGATAAAGCCTGCTGTGTTCTTGCCCTGCAAGGCATCGCGCTGACGCTGCAACATGGGGAGCTTGACCAAAGCTTGCACGCCACTCATGAAGGCGCGGCCATGGTCGAGGCGGTATTTGTCGTCGAGCTGAACCGTCTCTAAGGCTATGCGAATGTGTTCGGGCAGGGGCGCGTTCATTACGGGTTCTCCGATTACAGCTGGTGTTAGCCCGTCAGTTTAGGGGTAAATCACCTGTTCTGCTGTGGGGAAGTCCCTCAGATTACCCCATAGCGCTGGCGGTAGGCTTGAACAGCCTGCAGATGCTCGGCCAAGGCGGGATCGGCACTGCCTTGCAAAAAAGCCAGCAAATCATCCAATTGCGCCACCGCACGCACCTGCAAACCCAGTGTTTCTTGCACATATTGCACCGCGCTGTGGGGCACATCTCGTGCGGACCCTTGGGCGTCAAGCTCGGTGGCCATTTCTTGGCGGTCCAAGGCAATCACCACCGCATGGGCTTTGGCACCTGCGGCTTCGATCAGGCGAATTGACTCGCGCACCGCAGTGCCTGCGCTCATCACGTCATCCACAATCAACACACGCCCTTTCAGGGGTGCGCCCACCAAGGTACCGCCCTCGCCATGGTCTTTGGTTTCCTTGCGGTTGTAGGCAAAAGGCACATTGCGCCCCAGCCTTGCCAACTCTGCCGCCACCACCGCACCTAAGGGAATGCCTTTGTAAGCAGGACCAAACACCATGTCGAATTCCATGTTGCTGTTGATCAACAGTTGGGCGTAAAAATGCGCCAGCCGCGCCAACTTGGCACCGTCGTCAAACAAGCCGGCATTGAAAAAATAGGGCGAAAGCCGCCCCGCTTTGGTTTTGAATTCACCAAAACGCAAGACACCACTTTCCAGCGAGAATCGAATAAATGCTTGCGCCAAATCGGTTGGCGCTGCGCCTTGCTCAGCCATAGGGGATTCCTTGTTCACACTCACCAGCCTTAACCTCAACGGCATCCGCTCGGCCAGCAGCAAAGGGCTGCAAAGCTGGCTTGAAAAAGCCAATCCAGATTGTATGTGTGTGCAAGAGATCAAGGCCCAAGAGAGCGATCTTGTAGGCAGCTTCGAGCAGCTGGCTGGTTTGAACGGTTACTTCCAATGCGCTGAGAAAAAGGGCTATTCGGGCGTGGGGGTTTACACCCGCCATGAACCCAGCCATGTCATCCAAGGCTTTGACGGCGGCGAGTTCGATGCCGAGGGCCGCTATTTAGAGCTGCGCTTTGACACCCCCAAACGCAAGCTGTCTTTGCTCAGCGTGTACTTTCCCAGTGGCTCCTCGGGTCCCGAGCGGCAAGAGGCCAAGTACCGGTTTTTGGATGTGATTTATCCACACTTATTGGCTTTGCAACAAGGCCGTGAATTTATTTTGTGCGGCGATATCAACATCGCCCACAAGGAAGCCGACTTGAAAAACTGGCGCGGTAACAAAAAGAACAGCGGATTCCTTCCCGAAGAACGCGAATGGATGACCAAGCTCACAACCGAGGGTGGTTTGGTGGATGTCTACCGCCATCTGCACCCAGAGACCACCGACGCTTGCTACACCTGGTGGAGTAACCGAGGACAGGCCTACGCCAACAACGTGGGGTGGCGGCTGGACTACCACTTGGCTACACCGGCTTTGGCTGCCAAAGCCTTGTCAGCGGCCATTTACAAAGAGGAAAAGTTTTCCGACCATGCGCCCATCACTTTGCAATACGACATGGCGGTGTGATGCCCATAGAGATACCTGAGTCCGAGATGGAGTTCACTGCCATCCGCGCTCAAGGCGCAGGTGGCCAAAATGTGAACAAGGTCTCAAGCGCTGTGCATTTGCGGTTTGATATCCGTGCCTCGTCATTGCCAGATGCGGTGAAAGACAAATTGCTGGCAACATCTGATCAGCGCATCACCTTGGACGGCGTGATCGTCATCAAGGCGCAAACCACGCGCAGCCAAGACAAGAACCGTGTGGAAGCCATCGCACGTTTGCATGAGATGGTGGCATTGGCCGCCAAACCCATCAAACCGCGCCGCGCCACCAAGCCCACGTTTTCTTCTCGGCAAAAGCGGGTTGACAGCAAGGTATTACGCGGCCAAACCAAAGCGACACGCGGCAAAGTCGCCTTGTGAGTTGCATGGCGGGGCTTAAGGCGCCCGTTGCAAGCTCATCTCTAGTTCCAAGCTTTCTAGCTGGTAACTGCCCGCCATGACAAAGCGGAACATGGCTTCGGTGCGTTCGACCACGCCGGGCCAGTCTAGCGTTTGCGCTGTCTGCAAGGCTTGCTTGGCCAAACGCGCTTGCAAACTGGGCGCCTCGACCACAGCGCACACAGCCTTTATAAACTCATCGGGCGACTCTGTGTCCACGCACATGCCGTTTTCGCCATGGGTGATGCATTGACCAGCGGCTGCGTGTTTGAACGCCACCACCGCCAAACCGCTGGCCATGGCCTCAAGGGTCACATTGCCAAAGGTTTCTGTCAGGCTGGCAAACGCAAACACATCGCCACTGGCATAGTGAGCAGCCAAGTCTTTGCCGCTTTGGTAGCCTGCAAAAATGATCTCAGGATGCTGTTGCTGCAAGCTTTCCCGCATGGGTCCATCACCCACCAAAACCATACGCAAACGGTTGTCCTGTTGCTTGGCTTGGAGGTAAGCCTGTACCACCAGTCCTAGGTTTTTTTCTGCAGCCAAGCGACCTACATAGAGCAAGACTTTGTCCGACGCACTGACGCCCCAAGCATCGCGCAGGGCTTGGCTTCGATAGGACGGCGAAAACTGCGATGTGTCAACGCCGCGCGGCACCACATGCACACGCTCGAAGCCTTTGGCTTGGAGTTCTTGCTGCAGCATGGCGGTGGGCACCATGGTGATGTCTGCGCGGTTATGAAATTTTTTCAAGTACACACGGATGGCGCCACTTAGCCAGCCTATGCCGTAATGCTGGCTGTAGGCGTGAAAATTGGTGCGGAAATCGGTGCTGACTGGCAACTTGAGTTTGCGCGCTACTTGCAATGCCGACCAACCCAAGGGGCCTTCGGTTGCGATATGTACGATGTCTGGTCGTTGCTTGGCCCAGAGCCGGTGCAACTCTCGCTTGGCGGGTAAGCCCATGCGCAATTCGCTGTAAAAAGGTATTGGCACACCCTTGACCAACACCTCTTGGAAATGGTCTGTGTGCACTGCCGTGTGCTGCGCTTGTTGCTTGGGCCGAATCAACCACAGGTCGTGACCCCGTCCTTGAAGACCTTCTACAATTTTGCTTAGGGTGTGGGCCACCCCGTTGATATCTGGCGGATAGGTTTCTGTCACGACAGCAATTTTGAAACGCTGTTGCACAGCACCTAGACGGCTCACTTGGATATGCGCATCTGTATTCATGCCTGTAATGTGAACGGTGAATGCAACAGTTTGATGAAGATCTTGTGTCAGTTCGATGACATGCGCTTTTGTCATCAAAATTTCATGCGCAAGCCTCACAGTCCGAGCGTGTCTTCAACCCAAGGTGCATGTCACCATCTTCAACAGGAGTCTTTATGCGCCAATGGCAGCAAACCCTTCAAACCCAACGCTGGGATGACCATCGCTACTACCACCACAGCTACGTGAACCAGTCCCTTCACTTCATCAGCGCCATTTCGTTTTTGGTGGCTTATGTTTTTCTTTTCATTGACCCTGTCGTCGCATCTCTTGTGGCCTGGCTGGTTTCTATGACGACCCGTCAAATGGGGCATTTCTTTTTTGAACCCAAAGGCTATGACGAGGTCAACCAAGCCACCCACGAACACAAAGAAGACATCAAGGTAGGCTACAACTTGCACCGCAAAATTGTGTTGCTGAGCATTTGCGCGGCCATCCCCGTGTTGGCTTACTGGATGCCTGCCTATTTGACTTGGGCCGTGCCCCAAGCCTACGAGGACACACCGGTTCGCATCACCGCCATGGCTTGGCTGTTTTTAGGCGCGGCAGGTTTGGTGTTTCGCGTTCTTCAACTGTGGTGGCAAGACAGCTTGGTGGCCGGTTTGGCATGGGGCTTCAAAATCCTCACCGACCCCTTTCATGACATCAAGCTGTACCACAAAGCACCTTTGCATTTGATGCGTGGTGAAAGAATTGACCCTATGGCCCACGTCAAACCTTCACAGGCTTGAAACAGTTTTGCTTGTCCTCGCTCTAGGCCCAACGGGCCTTGAGCATTTCTTTGAATACTTGCCGACGTATGGGGCGTTGCTGGTCTAAAGCAGGTGTCCACCACCACCCGTCTTGCTGCATATTTTTAGCCGCTTGTACAAAGCGCTCGCAGAATTGATCAAACATAGCGTCATCGAAATTCAGGCTCATGATCATGCGACCCGATCCCACCCAACTCATGGCAACGCCTTGTTCGCGCAAATAGTATTGAAGCATCCAGTGATAGCGTCCAGGCAGGTCATACAACACCGTCCAAACCGTTTCCATGCCAGCCACGCGCACAGGCATATTTGCCTGCTTCAAACGGCTGTTCAAAGCGGCTTGTCGATCTGTCCAGGTCTGACTGACGTTGGCATACATCTCTTGAATTTCAGGGCTGTCGAGTCGCTGCAAAAACACATTCATGGTGGTCATGACCGTGGGATGCGCGTTGAAGGTGCCACGGGCAAAACAAATGTCGCCAGGGCGGTCATCGCGAAAGCGCTTCATCCATGCCGATTTGCCGCACACCACGCCGATAGGCAAACCACCACCCAAGGTCTTGCCATAGGTCACCATGTCTGCGTCAACGCCAAAGTAGGCCTGAGCACCGCCACGGTGCAGACGAAACCCCAAAAACACCTCGTCCATGATAAGTGCGATGCCTTTTTCTGTACAGACTTGTCGCAAAGCTTGCAACCAATCGCTATAGGCTTGCCGGTCGTAATGCACAGAGCGCTTACCATCGATCAAGGTGCTGTCAGTAGGTGCAGCGCGGTTAGGGTGCATGGCCTGCAAAGGATTGATCAGCACACAGGCGATGTCCTTGCGGTTGCGCAAAACACGCAAGGTGTTGGCATGCATATCGTTCAAGGTGAGGGTGTCGCTAGAAGGCGGCATGGGGTTGCCTGGTCCTGGCTGCACATCGTCCCACCAGCCGTGATAAGCACCTGTGAAGCGCACAATTTTTCGCTTCTTGGTATGGTAGCGGGCCAAACGAACGGCTTGCATCACCGCTTCGGTGCCCGACATGTGAAACGACACCTCATCCTTGCCCGACAAGGCACACAAGCGCTTGACGTTGTCCAACACACAAGGGTGGTAACCACTCAGAACCGGTCCCAAGTCTTGCGCCATGGCTGCACCTTCGGCCATGCAGGATTTGTAAAAGTCGTAGCCAAACAAATTCACGCCATAAGAACCCGACACATCGATGAACTTGTTGCCATCCATGTCCGTGAGCCATACACCTTGGCTAGAACGCCAAAAACCGCCCAGCTGCAAGTGCTGCGTCAGCAGTTCTCGGAATTGGTAAGGCACACGGTACTGGCTGGTGAGCTGCATATCGGAGATCATGGGCTTGGCCGCAGCGGTGTGCGCCAGCGTCAAAGGAGTTCTTGTTTTGAGCTTGGAGCCCAATTCGTTCAGGGCAGTGTGGCGTGTGTGGGCAATGTCTGGCGGTGCACCGTCGACCGAAAACCAAGTCTCAGGGCTGTAGCTGTAGGCTGGCAACCAGTGGGCAAAGCGCTTAGACATACGCAGGTGTCCACCCAAGGAAGGGTGTTTGGCGAACGACAGTTGCAAGCGCTGAACCACTCTTTGCAACAAGACGGCAGCTGCCATCGCCGCCACCAAGCCCAACACCACTGAGACACCTGTTTCATATGTATCCATGTATTACCTTTCGAAAACCCCTTTTGTATGTCACTAAGGTTAAAAAATGATGACTGTTCGACAACATATTCAAAACTTGGTCGCCAACGAGGACCTGAACTTTTTGCTTACCAACCGCATTCCCCGCGTGGCATTGACGCATTTCATGGGTTGGTTCAGCCAACTGCGCCATCCTTTGCTGGCCAAGGCGTCCATTTGGGTATGGCGGCAGTTTGCCGATTTGGATTTGTCCGAAGCCAAAGAGCAGCGCTTTGACAGCCTGCACGACTGCTTTATTCGCCAGCTGCGCCCAGGGGCTCGCCCGATCGACGAGGACGCCAACACCTTGGTGAGTCCCTGCGATGGCATCGTGGGCGCCATGGGCGAGGTCAAAGACGGGCAGTTGTTTCAAGCCAAAGGCTTTCCCTACACCTTGCAAGACCTGCTCGGTGCCAGCGCTGAACACGGGCCTTGGCATAACGGCAAATACCTGACCATCCGCATCACCTCGTCGATGTACCACCGCTTTCACGCTCCCTTTGACGGACGCTTGCACCGCATGGAATATTTTTCTGGTGACACATGGAACGTCAACCCGATTGCTTTGAAGCGCGTAGAAAAACTCTTTTGTAAAAACGAACGCGCCCTGTTGGAGATGGAGATTGGCGCGCAACGCCACCCCGTCGCATTGGTGCCAGTGGCTGCCGTGCTGGTGGCCAGCATTCGCTTACACGCCCTAGACACATTGCTGCACACCCGCTACCAAGGCCCTGCTGTGATGAACTGCGACGCGGCCTTTCACAAGGGCGAGGAGCTTGGCTGGTTTCAACACGGCTCGACCATCTTGGTGTTTACACCACCCGACTTTGCATTCGCGCCAGGCATAGAGGACGGCCGCGTCTTGCGCATGGGTCAAGCCCTGATGCAACTACCACCCCAAGCAACCGTTTAAGCAGATGGCGTCTTAAGCAACAGATGCCGCCAAAGCACTCGGGCCATGACCGTGATCATCAAAAGGGCCAAGACCAGAATCAAATCTTCCACTTTTGCGTGAAAGTAAAGCAAGCCACTGTAGGCAGCCATCATCGCCAAGATACTGGCATTTTCATTCACATTCTGTATGGCAATTGATCGTCCAGCGCTGAGCAATACCACGCCACGGTGCTGAAGCAAGGCATTCATAGGCACCACAAAAAACCCGCCGACAAGGCCCAGCAAGGTGGTTAACAGCACAGCCGTCTGCCACTGCGTCACCCACAACATAAGAGGCAATAAAGCGCCCATGGCCAAACCAAGCCCTAAAACGCGGGTGGCTTGGTGCAGCGCCACCCAGCGAGCCGCCAACGCCGCACCCACGATCACGCCCACCGCAGTGGCCGCTTGCAAATACGCAGCCTGAGATAAATTCAGCAGCAGTTTTTCTTGTGCCCAACTCAGCACCAACAACTGCAAAGTAGCGCCCACACCCCAAAACAAAGTAGTCACCGATAAGCTGATGCTGCCCAACGGGTCTGTCCACAAACTTTTGAAGTCCTGCCAAAAGCCTCGGCAAATGGACATAAATTTCCACGGCATAGGCGCATATACCTTGCCGCTTCCCTGAATAAAGAGATTAAGCGCTGCTGCCACACCATACAAAACCAGCAGCATTGCCAGCGAAGCGATGTAAACACTTTGTGCGCCTTGGAATTGAGCCCACGCTTGAACCCAGTTCAGTTGCAACCAAGCAGGGCTGACCAAGGCCCCGCCCAAAACCACGCCTAGCAAAACGGCGCTGACGGTGCTGATTTCTATCCATGCATTGGCGGTCACCAACTGCTCGGGTTGCGCCAACTCGGTGACCAAGCCATATTTGGCGGGGGCATAAACAGCTGCACCTACGCCCACGATTGCAAACGCCAGCAAAGGATTCACACCCAAAAGCATGGCCAGACAAGCCACGGCTTTCACGCCGTTGGCCACCATCATCACTTTTTGCTTGGGCCATGTGTCTGCGACCACCCCAACCCAAGGCCCCAAGACGACATAGGACAGGGTGAACATCAGTTTGAGCAAAGGCACCCAAAACGCCGCCTGTCCTTGCTCAATCAAAAGGGCCATGGCCACCAACAGCAAGGCGTTATCGGCGAGAGCGGAGACGAATTGCGCCCCCATCAAGGGGACAAAGCCCGCGCGTCGCAGCAGGGAGGTCAAGCGGCTTCAGTAACGTGCAGTGGGTCGTGCTGTAAGACCACGGCGTTGGCGTTGGGCAATTCATCCATGACTTGGTCCCAATAAATCAACTCCAGCCTACCGTCCACATGTTCGACCAAAGCAGAACGGCTTTCTACCCAATCGCCATCGTTGCAATACAGCACGCCATTGATGGTACGAATTTCTGCGCGGTGAATATGGCCGCATACCACGCCTTGGTAGCCACGTTTATGCGCTTCGTGGGCCACGGCATTTTCAAAATCAGTGACGAAATTCAGCGCTTTCTTGACCTTGCTTTTCAAATAAGCCGACAACGACCAATAGGGCAAGCCCATGTGGCGGCGCAGACGGTTGAAATGCCGGTTCAAGCGCAAGGCCATTTCATACAAAGTGTCGCCAAGGTAGGCCAGCCATTTGGCGTACTTCACCACTGCGTCGAAATAGTCGCCATGCACCAACCAAAATTTGCGCCCATCCAGCATGGTGTGAGAAGCCTCTTCCACCACCTCAATACCGCCAAAGTGGTGATCGACAAAGTCACGGGCAAACTCGTCGTGGTTACCAGGGACATAGACCACATGGCAGCCCTTGCGCACACGGCGCAAGATCTTTTGCACCACGTCGTTGTGTGCTTGTGGCCAATACCATTTTCGGCGCAATTGCCATCCGTCAATGATGTCGCCAACCAAGTACAGGTAATCGCTGGAGTGCGATTTGAGAAAGTCTAGGAGGGCGTCGGCTTGGCAGCCTGGGGTACCCAGGTGCAGATCGGAAATAAATACAGCTCTGTAGTGCATCAATTTTGTAGGTTGGTTTTAGAGCCACTTCAAAGAATGGGCCAACTCAAATCAATGCTAAACGCGCTATATGTCGGTTTGATGAATGACGAACGCTATTCGCTGGTGACAATACTTGGTCTATCCCAAGCCTACATAATGTCACCGCTATGCTCCACTACGAAACCATCCCCGTCACGCCATTTCAACAAAACTGCTCTGTGATTTGGGAGGACGAGGGCATGACCGCGGCGATTATCGACCCAGGCGGCGACCTCGATGTGCTGCAAAGCGCTTGCAAGCAACTTGGCGTGAAGTTGGTGGTCATTTGGATCACGCATGCCCACATCGACCACGCAGGTGGCACGGCTGAGTTGGCTGACAAGTTGCAGCTGCCCATCATTGGGCCGCACCCGGGTGACCAGTTTTGGATTGATGGCCTGAAGGACGCCGCAGCAAGCTATGGCTTTGCCCCATCGCGGGCGTTCACGCCCACGCGCTGGTTGGCTGACGGCGACACAGTGACCTTGGGGGCGCACACGCTTCAAGTGCGCCATTGCCCTGGCCACACCCCTGGGCATGTGGTGTTTTACTCACCCGAGATTCAACGCGCTTTTGTGGGCGATGTGCTGTTTGCTGGCAGTATTGGCCGCACCGATTTTCCGCAAGGCAACCACCAAGATTTGCTCGACAGCATCACCCAGCGTTTATGGCCCATGGGTGACGACACGGTGTTCATACCGGGTCACGGCCCCGAAAGCACCTTTGGCCGCGAGCGGCGCAGCAACCCTTATGTGGGTGGGACCTGAGATGCGCCAAGAGCAGCAGATTCACACCAACGGTGTTGACTTTGTTTGCCTGACCCAAGGCAAGGGCCCACCGGTGTTGCTGCTACACGGGTTTCCAGATATTCCTCACACTTGGTCGTCGCAAATAGAAGCGCTGTCTCAAGCTGGGTACCGCGTTATCGCGCCTTACTTGCCCGGCTATTTGCCTTCCCGTGTGGCTGAGAACGCATTCTTCGACAAAGCCAGTTTGGTTCATGGCATCGCAGGCTTGATCGAGGAGGTGTCCCCCGGCGAAAAGCTGCATTACATCGGCCAAGATTGGGGAGCCATTATTGGCTATGGCTTGTGCGCCGCCAGGCCCGATTTGTTGCAAAGCGCTGTGTTAATGGCGGTGCCACACCCGCAAATTGTCAATCAATATTTGTTGGTGCCCAAACACATTCAGCGTTCGTTTCATTGGTGGTTTTTTCAACAAGCCGATTTGCCCGAGCAAGCTTTGTTTGCCAACGACATGGCGTTCATCGATTACCTGTGGCAGTACTGGTGTGTCGCGGGCTTTGAAGACAGCGAACACATTGCTCAGGTGAAAACATGCCTGCGTCAACCGGGTGTGCTGAAAACCGCATTGGCCTATTACCGTGCGATGTTTGACCTCAACAAAGCTGATCCCACTTTGCATGAACTTCGCTCAAGGCTGCAAAACAGCATCAGCGTACCTACGATGGCTTTGTGTGGCGCGGACGACCTGCGCGCTGAACTCATGCGTGAGCAAGCCCCTTGTTTCGCCGGACCTTACGAATACCGCGAAGTCAACAGCGCCGGGCATTTTTTACATCGCGAACAAAGCTCAGCGGTGAACGCTTTGTTGCTGGATTGGCTGAAGCGGTCCACCTAAAGCGACTAAAAGATATCTTCAAGCCAGCTTCGGAAAGAAGACCTAGGGCTTAGGTGCCTGCTCATAAAAACGCTCCACCTTAGGCAAATTCGCTTCAATGTCTTTGATGCGGGTGCTGCCTGAAGGATGGGTGCTCATCCATTGAGGCGGTGCACCTTTGTTGGCGGCACTCATTTTTTGCCAAAGACTGACACCCGCGCGCGGGTTGTAACCGGCACGCGCCGCCAGCTCCATGCCTACCAAATCGGCCTCGGATTCATCTTCGCGGCTGAACTTGAGGTTGATCAAGTTCGCGCCTTGCATGGCCACCGCGTCGGTCAAGCGTGGGTCAACGCCCAAATACACCGATGCGAGTGCGCCGCCAATCTTGGACAAGGTATTGGTGGCCATGCTCTTGCCCATGCGCTCGCGAGCGTGTTCGCGCAGCGCGTGGGCGATTTCGTGTCCCATGACCATGGCGACCTCATCGTCGGTGAGGTTCAGCTTGTTCAAAATGCCGTGAAAGAAAGCGATCTTGCCCCCAGGCATACAAAACGCATTGACCTGGTCTGAGCCAATCAGGTTGACCTGCCAGTTCCAGTCTCTGGCGCGGGGGTTCCATTCGTAGCTGAAAGGTATCAACTTCAAAGCAATTGCACGCAATCGAACAACTTGTGGGTGGTCGTCGGGTGCCAGCGCGTTTTTTTCTGATGCCTGCTTGATCATTTGGCTGTACTGTGTGTAGGCATTGCTTTCCACCTCGGCGGCAGGCACCAACTTGGCAAAACTCGACTGCTTGCCTACCTCCACCCCATCACGGGCGAAAGCATCCAAGCTGTAAGCGCCGGCCATGCAAAAGGCGCAGTGATGGAAAAAAGCACGTTTGGTCAACATAAATAGGGCTGGGTTGGAGGCGATGACAATACAAGGGTATGAACGATAACCTATCTACAACTAATCAGTTGCCGTCGTGGCAAGACACCTTGCTGATTTACCTCAGCCCGTCGAGCCTGCGCATGTTGGCTTTGGGGTTTTCGGCAGGTTTGCCCTTGTTGTTGGTTTTGGGCACGCTGAGTTTTCGCCTGCGTGAAGCCGGCATTGACCGCGCCACCATCGGTTTTCTCAGTTGGGTGGGGCTGGCTTATGGCTTTAAATGGGCATGGGCGCCGTTGGTTGACCGCTTGCCTTTGCCGGTGTTGACGCGACTCCTCGGGCGGCGACGCAGTTGGTTGCTGCTGGCACAAGTGGCCGTGGTGGCTGGTTTGCTGGGCATGGCGTGGAGCAACCCGCAAGATTCTTTGATGCCCTTGGTGGCCTTTGCGCTGCTGGCCTCGTTTGGCTCGGCCACGCAAGACATTGCGCTGGATGCTTTTCGCATCGAGTCGGCGCAAGCGCGGCTGCAAGCCGTGCTGGCAGCAAGCTACCAAACTGGTTACCGCTTGGCCATGATTTGGGCGGGTGCGGGTGTGTTTTGGATTGCCGCCCGTGCCGAGGTTAGTGGCTTGCCCGCAGGCACCTACCAAGACGCGGCGTGGGGCATTGCCTACATCGCCATGGCTTTGTCCATGTCGGTTGGCATGGTGACGGTGTTGTTTTCCAAAGAACCGCCCCACACCGAATTGCCCCCTGCCCACAACGTGCGTGAATGGCTGCAAGTGGCGGTGGTGGCACCCTTTAGCGAGTTTGTGCGGCGCTACCGGTGGCATGCGGTGTTGTTGTTGGCCCTGATTGGCACTTACCGCATCAGCGACATCGTCATGGGCATCATGGCCAACCCGTTTTATGTGGACATGGGTTACAGCAAAGAAGAGGTGGCTACCGTCACGAAACTGTATGGCGTCATCATGACCTTGGTGGGTGCATTTTTAGGCGGCGGCTTGGTGCTGCGCTTTGGCGTGATGCGGGTGTTGATGCTGGGCGCGGTGCTCAGCGCATTGACCAACTTGCTGTTTGCTTGGCTGGCCTTGCACGGCCATGATGTGTATGCCTTGATCGCCGTGGTGTCTGCCGACAACTTGGCCAGCGGTATCGCGTCTGCCGCCTTCATCGCGTATTTGTCCTCGTTGACCAATGTGCAGTACTCGGCTACGCAGTACGCGCTGTTCAGTTCGCTCATGCTGTTAGCGCCTAAGTTTTTGGCGGGCTTTTCCGGGGTGGCGGTAGACGCCGCAGGCTACGCATGGTTTTTCACGGGCACGGCCTTACTGGGTGTGCCTGTTTTGCTGCTGGTGTGGTTGGCCAGCCGTTTTCATTCTTCAGGAGACTAGACCTATGTTGCCAACCTTAACCACCCGCCGCCTGACTGTGCTTGCCGCCTTGTTGCTGCAAGCAGGCTGGGCTTGGTCGCAAGCCTTGCCCATTGCAAGCCCCGAATCGGTGGGGGTGTCATCTAAGCGATTGGAAAAAATCTCGCAAGCCATGCAAGCCGAGGTGGAACAAAAACGCTTGCCCGGTGCAGTGGTGATGGTGGCTCGCAAAGGCAAGTTGGTCTATTTCCAAGCCTTTGGCAAACTAAACAATGGCACTGATGCGCCCATGCAAATTGACTCGGTGTTTCGTATTTATTCGATGACAAAACCGCTGGTGTCAACCGCCTTGATGATGTTGGTTGAAGACGGCAAGGTGCAGCTCACCGACCCTGTGTCCAAGTACCTGCCTA
>Ga0209444_10000450_pt1 | contig 22525 bp, 19 predicted proteins | sample LauGreFaBDMM15DN_2_FD_188215 | JGI IMG/M metagenome (GOLD analysis project Ga0209444, IMG submission 188215) | Freshwater lake microbial communities from Lake Michigan, USA - Fa13.BD.MM15.DN (SPAdes) (version 2) | ecosystem: Environmental > Aquatic > Freshwater > Lake | place: Lake Michigan... | reverse complement strand
GAGCAAGCCCTTTGAAAACATTGTTTTCACCTGTTTGCGTCGCAAAACCGCCGAAGCCATCAAACTGTTGCGAAATTTACTGTATAAGCGCGGTCACAACGCGGTTCAGGATGACGCATGCGCTGGGCGCAAGATATCAAACCAGGCATTTTGGCCTTCGCGCCAACATTGGCAGCCGTCGCGGCGCTCGCTGCGGGTCTAATGCTGCTTGCCTCTGGTGCGACACCGTCTGAGCCAGAACGGTTGCGGAACCTCGTTGAGTTCGCGCCGATCTCGCTTGTTGAAATCAGTCACTTTTTGTCCAGTATTTTGGGGTTAATCCTTGTCCTTTTGGCCTTTGGTCTGCGCCGCCGTCTTGATGCTGCTTGGGCAGCGACGATCGGGCTGGTGACATTGAGCGCGATCTTGGCGCTCTTGAAGGGTTTCAATTGGGAAGAGAGCGTTGCGCTGGGGCTGATCGGGATCTTGCTTCTCCCAATGCATGAAGCTTTTCCGCGCAAGGCCCGTTTGACACGGGTCGAGATTACACCGGGTTGGATGTTGTCGGCCTTGGCAGCGATTGTTGGCACGGTGTCCTTGGGCCTGTGGTCGTTCAACAATATTGGCTATTCGGACGAGCTCTGGTGGCGGGTCATGGCGGACAATGATGTGAGCCGATCGCTGCGCGCGTCGGCGGGCGTCGGGATATTGTTCATGGTCGTCGGCATTTGGCGGCTGATTTCGACCCCCGCAACGCCGCCGGTCGTGGGGGATGATGATCCAACCTTCGAGCGGGTTAGGGCTATTTTGGCCAGTTCAGAGGGTGCGCCGCCGGAAGCTAATCTCGCCCTGCTCGGCGACAAGCGGTTCTTGTTTTCGCAGTCGGGTGAAACCTTCTTGATGTTCGGCGTTCGCGGCCGGTCTTGGATCGCGCTGGGTCCTCCGGTAGGGCGCCGGGACGAGCGGATGGAACTGCTCTGGCGGTTTAGAGAGCTGGCCGATGCCCACGCCGCCCGTCCAGCCCTCTATGGCATTGGTCCTGACATCTTGCCTGAAGCGGTGGAACTGGGCCTCTCGATCCAAAAGACTGGCGAATCTGCAGCCGTTCCCTTGGACAGTTTCAGCCTGAAGGGGCGTAAACGCGAGGTTCTGCGCCGCAATTGGCGTAAGGCCGGGGAGGTCGGGGCACTGTTTGAAGTGGTTCCTGCCCAAGCTGTCCCTGCCATCCTTGAGGAGCTTGAAGCCATTTCTGATGCTTGGCTTGAGCATCATGCGGGCGGTGATAAGGCCTTCTCCATGGGCGGGTTTATTCGGCGCTATGTTGCAGAATTCCCCTGCGCCCTGGTTAGGGTGGATGGCAAGATTGTCGCCTTCGCCACCATCTGGACGACCTCAGATCGCACGACCTTTTCGATGGATTTGATGCGCTATTGCGACGATGCGCCCAAGAACGTCATGGACTACCTGTTTGTTGAATTGCTGCACTGGGGTGTGGGTCAAGGCTATGTCGCCTTTGAGTTCGGCGTCGCTCCTTTGGCCGGTTTGGAAGATCGCCCTCTGGCCCCGATCATGTCTCGCGTCGGACGGCTGATGTTCGAGCGCGGCGAGGAGATCTACAATTTCCGGGGCGTGCGGCGTTATAAGGACAAATATGATCCAATCTGGGAGCCGCGCTATGTCGCTGCGCCTCACAAGTGGGCTATTCCAATCCTCTTGGCCGATGCCAGTATGCTGACGTCAGGCGGCATGGCGGGCCTCGCTAAGCGACCTAAGCGCCCGGACGAGCCTTCGCTTTAACGTCGGGTATTGCCGGTCTCAATCCCGTGCAGATTGGCCAGATGGACCACCATCATCAACAGGGCTGCGGCACTTAAGAGCATTAAGAGCCGATAGGGAATGAGCCTAGGCCCCTTGGCGAAGTCGGGCGGCAGGGCACCTCGCCAGCCAAAAAATGCGGTGAGGAGAGCGGCGATAGCGCCAATCACCAGGGTGGTCGTCTGATCCATGAGACTTTAAATGGCGATCCTAAAGGCTATGCGCAAGGTCTGGCGTAACGGTATACACCTTTAAATAGTGTTTATTTAATCACTTCTTTTGGTTAACGGTTCGTTTACACCCTATCAAACCGGCGTTAACTTAAAGGCCAATAGGTGGAGACCGAATCGGATGGCCTTGGGGGAACCCTGGAGTGTGGAGGGGCTAGAGCCTGAATTCCCAGAAACAGCAGAGCGGTCTGCTGTTCGCCTGGTAATGCCATCCTCTGACCGGACCAAACCCCTAAAGGCGCAGGATGCCCAAACCGCTCAGTTGGTTGAGGCTGTGTTGGCGCGTCTGAATGAACGGTTAGATCGAAACGAGGCGGCGACCTCTGAAGCGATCCAGGGACTGCAGGCAGCCTTTGATCGGCGGGCCAATTTTGGTGACGGTGGCTTGGGTGATCGACACAGTTTTGAACATCGGTTCGAGGTTCTGGCGCGTGATCTGCATGAGCAGGTCGAGGATTTTCGCAATGATCTGGTGCAAAGTCTGAAGTCCAGCACCGACACTGGCTTGTCTCAGCTTGCCAAGGCCCTCGAGGCCATGGGCTTATATATGCTGTCGGCTGAGCGGCGCTCGTCTGCGGCGCTTGAACAGGTTACCGGTGAAGTGGCCCGCCTCGGCGGCGCCATGGATCAACGGCTTGGTCTTTACGAGATCGTTCAGTCCGATGCGCTTGAACGGCTAAGCGCTGAGATCGATCGGATCGCAGATCGGCTATCGGAGCGGATTGCCAGTTCAGAGCGCGGCTCTTCCCAAGCTATCACGCAGGCCAAGGGCGAGTTTTCGATCCTGGCCAGCAGCATGGCTGAGCGCGCCTTTGAGGCTACAACCGACCTTTCTGACCGTATTCGTCAGAGCGAAGAGCGTACCACCCGGCTTCTAGAGGAGGCCCGATCCAAACTCGATCAACGGGTTGTTGTTCCAGCGCCTGTCGTTGTCGAGGTTGAGGTTGAGGCTGCGCCCAAGCCTGACAGGATCTTGGCCAAAACAGGCCCTTCTGAACCCACCTTGATCAATCCGTTCATGACCATGGATGAGGTTGAGCTAGAGACCTCTTGGGCGGAGCTTGGTGACGGGTCAATCCTGTCTGAGCCTTCGCTGGACGCCCTCGCCGACATCGAGGACGACGAAATCAACGAGGATGAGGGCGCAAACTTCTTCTCCAGCGGTCTTGCCGCTGAACTAGCGGCAAAGATCAATGGTCTTGACGCTGAGCGTTCAAACGAACAGGCCGACGAGGCCAAGGGTCTGTCTGCTGAAAACTATTCCGAAGAGGTCGGGCCGGACCTAGAACTCGTTTCGCAGGCCAATCATCCCAAGACCGCCGCGCCCTGGTCGGTAATCCAAACCGATGGTGACGTCCTGTTCGCGCCGGCGCCCTCCAAAGGCCGTGCGACCCGTCGACACAAGCCAGCAGTGCCACCCAAGGCCATCGTCGCTAGTTTGGCGGTTATGTCGTTGGCGCTCGCCATTGCGGGTTTGGCGGTCATTGGGTCTGGTCAGCAAAACCTTTCTCCCGCCGAAGCCTTCCAGACCGTTATGGCAACGCTGAAGGGTGAGCGCAAAAGCTCTGTACCTACCGCCGATGCCACCCAGCTGGTTCAGGCCGCAGCGCCCGCAACGCCGTCCGCACCCCGCGCCGCGGCCGCCGTCCTTAGCCCCGATCTGACCGATAGTGCTACCAGTGCGCCGATTGAATCGGTCACCCAATCGAAGTCGGTTATCTCCTCGGGAGACTATGCAACTTTGCTCAAGAGCCTATCCTCAACTGACGTCGCCGGTTTGCCCAAGCTCAAGCGCCTTGCTGAACAGGGATATGCTCCGGCACAAAATGATTTGGGTAAACTGTTTGAAAGTGGCGATCTGGGTCTAACCAAGGACCTTAAGACGGCCCGCCTTTGGACCGAACGCTCGGCAAGGTCTGGTGTGGTCGAGGCGATGCACCGGATGGGGCTTTATCACTATTATGGTCAAGGCGGAGCTCAGAACTCGGTTCTTGCCGCCCAATGGTTCCGCAAGGCCGCTGAGCGCGGCATGCTTGATAGCCAGTATAATCTGGCTCAACTCTATGAGGCGGGCCTTGGCGTTATGGCCAACAGCTCTGAGGCCTATCGCTGGTACTTGATTGCAGCGCAAACGGGTGATCAAGAGGCCCTCAAGAAAGTGGCCACATTGAAGGCCCAGGTGCCTTCGGGCGGGCGCGCTGAAATCGAGCGACAGGCTCGGGCCTTTAAGGCGGGGTCCTGATAACCGCTAAACGGGCGGTTACACATTGATCTTCAATTCCTTCTTGGCCTAGACTCCCCTACGACCTGACCGTGAAGCGTGAGCGAGGCTCGGCCCTTTGGATGTCTATCTGCCCATAGCCGAGGTGTCGGTCAATGCGCCGCTATTGATCGGGCTGGGCATGGTCGTGGGGTTCATCTCCGGCCTATTTGGCATTGGCGGCGGGTTTCTGATGGCCCCCGTCTTGGTCTTTATGGGCATTGCCCCTGCCGTCGCCGTGGCCAGCCAAGCCAATCACGTCGTTGCCTCTTCGGCCTCTAGTGTCTTTGCCTATGGCAAAAAGCGCGCGGTCGACTTTCGTATGGGCGCGGTCCTAGCTGCAGGCGGGGCTGTTGGCTCTTTGGTTGGCGTCGAGATTTTCCGGATTCTGCGCCTGTTGGGCCAGGGCGATCTGGTCGTATCCCTGTCCTATCTGATCTTTCTGGGCGTAATCGGCGGCCTGATGCTTATTGAGTCTCTAGGCGCACTGCTGCGCCGCCGCCGAGGCGAGCCGCCTGAGGCGTTTAAGGATCGTCGGCCCGCCTGGCTCTATGGTCTGCCCTTGAAGATGAAGTTCCCGCGCTCGCGGCTCTATATCAGCATCATTCCTCCGGTTCTGATCGGGGTCTTTGTCGGCATCTTGTCCGCCGTGATGGGGGTGGGCGGCGGCTTTGTGCTCGTGCCCGCCATGGTCTATCTGCTGCGCATGCCAGCAGGGGTCGTGGTGGGAACCAGCCTCTTTCAGATCATCATCACCACCTCCTTGGTCACCATCTTGCAGGCTGGGCGCAATCAGACGGTAGACCTGATGTTGGCGACCTTGCTGCTCTTTGGCGGAGTGATTGGCGCGCAGCTGGGGGCAAGAGCCTCGGTCCGGTTCCGCGCCGAAGAACTGCGGGTCGTACTGGCGGTCATCGTATTGCTGGTGGGCTTGCAGATGGGACTGGGCGTTTTCGTCACGCCGGCCGATCCCTTTGTGCTGGCCCCGGGAATGGGGGGCTGATGGCGTTTGATCTTCCCCCACCACCGGTCGCCGCCGCCAGCGTTTCCGCCGCCTTGACCACAACCAAGGTCGAGGTGTCGTCGGACTATCACGGCCAGAAGATCGTGCTCTATGGCGCGGTCTTCAACAGCACCAATCGGCCCGCCGATGTGGTAGTCGTGGTTCGAGGTCCCGACCAATCGGTTCGGATTGCGCGCAAAGTTCAGGTCGCTGGCCTATGGCTCAATAGTCGCCCGGTCGTGTTCCAAGGTGCGCCAGGCTTCTACACTGTGGCCAGTAGTCGTCCGCTGAACGAGATTGCCGACTTTGGCACCCTGCGTCGTCTGGCGATCGGCGTTGACCATCTGGCCTTCAACACCCCTGCCGACGGCGCTGTGGAAACCCGGTTTGGCGTCAAGGATCTGGTGGTCAGCCGTTTGGGCAGTGACTATCTGGACTATCGACGGGCCGTGGTAAGGATCAAGCACGCCGCTGGGCTCTATGATCAAAATGAGCGCGGCGTGACCTATGTCGACAAGGGCCTGTTCCGTGCCGAGATCAACCTGCCGACTTCCGCCCCGATTGGCCACTATCAGGCCGAGATCCATCTGTTCCAAGAGGGCCGCGAGGTTCAGGTTCGCCAACGCGCCCTAGAGGTGCGTAAGGTCGGCATAGAGCGGATCATCTATCTGTTTGCCCATGAGCGCCCTTGGGCCTATGGATTTTTAGCGGTTTTTCTTGCGATCGCCAGCGGCTATGGTGCCTCGGTGATCTTCCGCAGGAGTTAAGTCCTCATGCCCGCAAGAGAAAAACCGGCCATAGCAGCCTGGGTCCTAGGCCTTGGCGGTACCTTGCCGTTCATTGGCACGGCGGTGGGATATTGCGCAGGGCCCGCAAATCTGCAGGGCCCGATGAGCTTGGCCATGCTGACCTACGCCGCGGTGATCCTGTCGTTCTTGGGGGGCGCGCGTTGGGGAATGGAGTGCATCCGTCACTATCCGCCGCGCGGTAAGATGCTAACAATTGCGGTTTTGCCCAGCTTGGTGGCTTGGGGCCTTTTGGTTGGTGCGATCTGGGTGCCCCTATCTTGGCAGTTGGGCGGCCTGATCGCAGCCTATCTCGCCCAGTGGCTTTGGGATACGGGATCTGCCGAGACCCCCCATTGGTACGCCCCCCTGCGCACGACCTTGACGGTGGTCGCTGGGGTCTCGATGGCCTTTGTGTTTGAGCAGTCTTTACGAGGCTAGTGTCTAGGCGCGGCGAGGGTCAAGCGGTCGGCGACCAGCTGGTTCCAGCCGATCAAATGGACCTGATCCTTGCCCAGTGCGGCGGCGATCGGGGGCTTGGCAAACAGCGGGCTGAAGGCGGCATCGCGCAGATTCAATCCCCCTGCATAGGCCCCAAAGGCCGGTAAGATCAACCTTTGACCATCGGTGGCAAAACAGCGCCGCCGGACACTGCGGCCTTTCCCAATCACCTTGGCACAGGGATGCAGGTGCCCTGACACCTCGCCCGGCTGAGGCGCGGGATGAGGCTCGTGACGCAAGATCAGCTGGCCGATGGTCATCTCATCAATCGTCTGGCCTGGAAGATGGCGGGGCCCATCGGCATCGTGGTTGCCTGCGACCCACAGTAGCTCCAGCCCCTTTGCAAGCTGTTCAATCTGATCGACATTGATGGCCGCCAATCGCGCCTCGGCCTGACCATCATGCAGACTGTCGCCAAGTAGGATCAGCCGCCTTGGCCCCAGGGCGGCGACCTCTCCATCAAGACGACGTAAGGTCTCGGCCGTATCATAGGGCGGCAGCATTTGGCCGCGTGCGGCATAGGCCGAACCCTTTTCGAGGTGCAGGTCCGCCACCACCAAGGTTTGATGCTGTTCCAGCCAAAGGGCACCGGATCGCCGCAAGATTACGGCCTCGCCATTGACCTTGAGCCTCACCGACCCACAGGCCAGCCTCACCGGCAGCTTGTCCTCTGGGGTCACGAGAGGGCCTCACTGATCAGGTCGAAGGCGGCATCTTCGAGGATGGCTTCTTGCGCCGCACCGGCAATGGCCTCGCGGCCAATCTCCATCATCACGGGCACGGCAAAGGGCGAGACCTTGGGCAGGCTGATCCCTTCAATCTTGCCTACGATCCGCTGCAAGAAGTCGCCTAGCCTGCGAATATCCAGCATGCCTTCAGCCGCGTCGGCGCGGGCGCACCGCAGCAACAGATGGTCAGGCTGATGTTTGCGCAGAACGTCATAGATCAGGTCGCTGGAGAAGGTCACTTGGCGACCTGACTTCTCTGCCCCCGCAAACCGTCGCTCGATCAGGCCCGATATCAGGGCGCAGTGGCGGAACAGACGCTTGAGCATCACACTGTCATCCAGCCAGGCTTCGAGATCATCGCCGAGCATGTCCTGCTGGAACAGATCATTCAGGTCAAGGCCGTCCATGGGCTTCATGGCCCAGATACAGAGGACATAGTCGTTACAGACAAAGCCCAGAGGCGCGACGCCCAGCCGGTCCAGCCGCCGGGTTAGCAACATGGCCAAGGTGGTATGGGCCAGCCGACCCTCAAAGGGATAACAGACCAGATAGGACTTGCCGCCGCGCGGGAAGGTTTCCACCAACAGCCCATCGGCGGCGGGGATGGCCGAATGGGCCGCCTGGGCGCCGAGCCAGTCTTGCACGTCGCCGGGCAACTGCTGCCAGTGGTCGCGGTCCATAATCATGTCACGCACACGCTCGGCCAGATGGCTGGACATCGAGAACTTAGTTCCTCCCCAGCTGGGGATCTTCGGTTCCTTGTCGCCAGAGCGGGTGACGCGAGCGTCCATTCCGCTGACCCCTTCAAAGCGCCAGACCTCACCGCCAAACAGGAAGGTGTCGCCGGGGGTCAGTTGCTCGAAATACCATTCCTCGGCCTCCCCGATCTTTCGCCCGCCGCCGTGGCGACCAGACGAGACGCGGATGTTCAAGGTCGCTGCGGCGACGATGGCACCGACATTGAGCCGGTGCCGCTGGGCCGTTTGCGGATTTCGAACGCACCACAGCCCGTCCTGACCCTTCACGATACGGCGAAACTGGTCATAGGTGCGCAGGGCGTAGCCGCCGTCCGATACGAAGGAGAGGACATCGTCAAAATCCCGCTGCGTCATGTCTTCGTAAGGGGCGGCCGACCGTGCCTCAGCAAAGAGGGCCTCGCTGGACAGGCCCTCACCGCAGCAGGCCCCCATCAGATGCTGCGCCAACACATCGAGGGCGCCGGTGCGGGGCGGATCACCATCGAGGGCTCCAGCCGCCACCGCCTCAAGAGCAGCCTGACATTCTAGCATCTCAAAGCGGTTGGCCGGAACCAGCAGGGCGCGCGAGGGCTCATCTAGTCGGTGGTTCGACCGGCCGATCCTCTGCACCAACCGGGAAGATCCCTTGGGCGCTGCCAGTTGAATGACCAGATCGACGCCGCCCCAGTCTATGCCCAGATCAAGTGTGGAGGTGCAGACCACAGCCCGCAGCTCTCCCCTGGCCATCGCCGCCTCGACCTTGCGCCTCTGTTCGGGGGCCAGAGCTCCATGGTGCAGGGCGATGGGTAGATTGTCTTCGTTCAGCCGCCAGAGTTCTTGAAAGGCAAATTCCGACTGCCAGCGGGTATTGACGAAGACGAGGGCTGTTTGCGCGGTCTTTAGGGTCTCATAGACCTCAGCCATCGCATGTTGGGCGCTGTGACCTGCCCATGGGACCCGCTGGTCGGAGAGCAGAACCTCGATGCGCGGCGCCGCCCCCGGCGTGCCCAGCACCAGATCGGCCACCTCTGGCCTTGGCGCAATCCAGCGGCGCAAGCGCTCTGGGTCCTCCACCGTTGCCGACAGGCCGACCCGGCGCATGGCGGGGGAAAAGCTTTGCAGCCGGGCTAGGCCAAGGCAGAGCAGGTCGCCGCGCTTTGAGCCGTGCAAGGCATGGACCTCGTCGATGATCACGGTCTTGAGGTTGGCAAAATAGGCCCTCGCCCCGTCCCAAGCGCAGAACAGGGCCAGCTGTTCGGGTGTGGTCAGCAAGATGTCCGGCGGATTGGCCTTTTGCCTCTGGCGCTTGGACAGGTTGGTATCGCCCGTGCGCGACTCCACGCGGATGGGCAGACCCATCTCCTCAATCGGGGCCATGAGATTGCGTGCCACATCCACCGCCAGCGCCTTCAAGGGCGAAACATAGAGGGTGTGGATGCTTTCGGCCCGTTCGGAGGCTGGCGTTTGGCTCAGGTCAATGAGACTGGGCAGGAAGCCGGCCAAGGTCTTGCCGCCGCCGGTCGGTGCGATGAGCAGCACATGGCGGCCGGCCTTTGCCCTTTGCACCATCGCGATCTGATGGTCGCGCGCAGCCCAGCCCTTGGCCGCAAACCAGTCTTGAAACTGGCTTGGCAGGGTAGGGGGCAAGGTCGGCGCGGGGCGCTCCATGGGACGGGCTATACCTGCAGGCACGAGGGGGCCATCGATCCGTCTTTATAGCAGCTTTGCATCCGACCTTAGGCCTTTGTCGGCAGGTCGAAAATCAGCAGGCTTGAGGTGGCGCTGGCATAGAGGTTCCCGGCGGCGTCGGTGACCTTGCCCTCGGCAAAGGCGGCGCGGCGGCCCATGGTGATGACCATGCCCTCAGCGGTGATCGGGCCGGTCTTAACGGTCATGGCCCTATGGTAGCTGACCTTTAGCTCGAGCGTCGTATAGCCTTGGCCGGGCTTAAGCTTGGAATGGACGGCGCAGGCGAGGGCAGAGTCCAGCATGGTCGCCGCATAGCCACCATGGACCGTACCGATAGGATTATAGACATCCTCCGTTGGGGTGCCGCCGAATACAACCTTGCCCTCTTCGACGAAGACGGCCGTGAAGCCCAGCGTTACGCCTATGCCGCGCCGGGGTCCTGCGCCCTGAAAGCTGGCTTGCAGTTGCTCCAAGCCGGACATTTCAGCAAAGGATTTAGGCTCAGTGGTCATGATGGGGGCTTTCGTGGTTAGGGATCGCAAGGCCTGCGCGGGCGCGCAGAGCAAGGCGGGACTGTTCTAAAAGACGAAGGGACAGGGCCTCATCCTCGACGGCGCGCGACAGGGCAAGGGCTCCGGCCAGCTCTGCGATCAGGGATGAGGCTAGTGCCATCGGGTCTGGCGTGGTTGCGGGCAGGTAGTTGGCCATCATCCGAACCATGCCGCGTACACCTGTATCAAAGGCCGGCCTAGCAAGGGCGGGCAGTTGGGCGGACTGTCCAAGAAGGCAGGCGACGGGACAGCCTCGGTCTGGTCGATCGCGATGGTCTGGAGTCAAATAGCTGTCAATGAAGGTGCCAAGGGCCGCTGGGCCAGACCGATCTTCAATGGCCCTGTGTCTTTGGGTTGCGGCATCTTCGAACATAGTTTTGACGGCGGCCGCGATCAGGACGTCTTTGGAAGCAAAATGGGCATAGAAGCCGCCATGGGTCAGGCCCACCTCCTGCATTAGGGCCGCAACCCCAACCCCTTGCGGGCCATGGGTGCGGATCTGGGCCGCCGCCGCCTTGAGCACCCTGTTTCGGGTCTGAAGTTTCTGGTCACTGGAATAGCGCACGGGCCGCCCTTGGGCTTCATATGATGATCATCATGTAAGATGATGCGGCACCGAAGGCAAGCCAAGGCTCCGGCCATCCCTTTGCATTGGTGCGCCGAGGGGTTAAGCCAACAGGATCACTGTCCTTGAGACCCAGCTTGCCCGAAATCATCCCCATCACCGATCCAGACGATCCGCGCATTGCCGCCTATCGCGCCGTCAAGGAGCGCGATCTGGTGGGGCGTGAGGGCCTGTTCATCGCCGAGGGTGAGGTGGTGGTCCGGATCCTAGCGCGGACCCAGCGTCATCAGATGCTGTCTCTGCTTCTGGCGGAACGCCAAGTCGTGCGGCTGAGCAACCTCTTGGCAATCTTACCCGATGGGGTGCCGGTCTATCAGGCCGCCCAAGCGGTGATGGATCAGATCGTCGGCTTTGCGATCCATCGCGGCATATTGGGTTTGGGCCGTCGCGCAGGTCCCACTGATGGAGCCGAGCTCTTGAAGGTTTTGAAACCAGACGCCTTGGTGGTCGGCTTAAGTGGGCTGTCTAACCACGACAATGTTGGCGGCATTTTCCGCAATGCTGCGGCCTTTGGGGTCGATGCGGTGGTGTTAGATAGCGACTGCTGTGATCCGCTCTATCGCAAGGCCATCCGCGTGTCTGTCGGCGGGGGCTTGCTTGTACCCTTCGTCCAGCTTGAGCCGGGGGTTGATATGGTCGAGCTGTTTGCCGCTCAGGGCTTTGAGACCCTATCGCTGAGCCCATCCGGTGAGCGGGATCTGGCTGACTGCCTGCGCCCTAAACGCTGCGCCGTGCTGTTTGGAGCCGAGGGGCCGGGACTGTCGGCCTCGGTTTTAGCGCGGACCCAGAGCGTGCGCCTGACCATGGCCGGTGGCTTTGACTCGCTGAATGTGGCGACCACCAGCGGCATTGCTCTGCATCACCTGACCTGCCGAGCGCAATGATTGAGCCCCAGACAAGACTTAGGCCGGTTAGCTTTCGCCAACCGGCCTAAGAATTTCGTCAGAACCGAACGCCTCAGACTAAAAGTCAGTCGCGGCCAGTTATGGCTTTAGACAGCTTGCAGCTGGCCAGCAGACATCTTGCCGCTACGCTGATCCTTTTCGAGGACGTAGCTGATGCTTTGGCCTTCGTTCAGCGTACCCAAGCCAGCGCGTTCAACGGCTGAAATGTGCACGAAAACGTCGTTGCCGCCGTCGTTAGGTTGGATAAAGCCGAAGCCCTTTTGGCTGTTAAACCACTTCACGGTCCCGATGGACATAATAGAAACCTTTACGGCATAGAGTGACGTAGCGGCAAAGTTTGCGGCCACGATCAGAATTCGGCGGGGGTCAGGAGTTCAAGTCCGGCGCTCGATCCAGATCGAGCAGAGGAGAGCAACCGAACCATTTCGATATTCGACAGTCGCAGGGTCTCACCTAACTGCTCAATTAGCAAGGGAAATCACTCTTGACCTGATTCGCGTCCTGAATCGTTGACCTTACGGCATCGGCGCAGCGTGGCGAAGTTCGAGTCCTCGGGCATGGCGGCGTTGGAATCCCTTCCAGACCGTGACCCCATTTGTAGCGGTGCTATAGGCCCCGTAGGGTGCCTTTGGATCATAGGCCCAGACCCCATCGTCTGACGCTATGGTTGCAACATTGAGATAGCTGTCCAGGTCGCTTTTGCCGTTCAAGGTCCTGTTCAGGAAGGCCGTGATGAAGTGCAGATTTACGGCGTTGATCCGGTCTGTCCGCCAGATTGGGTCGGAGAACCAGTCCTGATCCCACAACTGGCTCATCATCTCTTCGGGCACGGGACCTAGCCCGACTGAGTGGCCTGCCTCACGGAAGGTTAGCAGATACCGGTCCGAATTGACCGCCCCGCCAAAGATCGCCTGAGCACCGGTTTTGTAGTCCACCGTCTGGTCATGATCGCCTGCGATGAGCAGCATGGGGGCCTTGATATTGGCCAGACCCTCTGCGTTCCAAGCGCCCATCGAGCCTCCGGCTGGGGCCATGGCCACGATGGCCTTGACGCCAGCGACCTTGCTAAGACCCTCATCGGGTGCGCCCTTGGCGATCCTGGCAACCTCTAGGCCCGGGCCACCGCCAAAGCGGATGGCGGGTCCTTGTGGGTCGAGCCAGGCTCCGCCTGCCGTAACTACGCCATAGCCGCCCATCGAATAGCCGATCAGGGCGATCTTGCTTGAATCAATCTGCTCACCGAGCAAGGCAGGCAGGGTGCGGGCGACATAGCCAATATCAAGTGGGCGGCGCAGGAACGGCCCAGAACGGACCACAGCGGTGGAACGGTCAGGATCAGGATCCTGATGATAGATGGCCGCGACGACATAGCCCTTAGACGCAAGGTTCTCGGTCAGCCAAGTCATGCCAATTGGCGTGTTGCTATAGCCATGGGACACAATGACCAAGGGATGGCCCGAACCTTCCGACTTGGCGTTCTTGATCGCGATGCCGGGAACCGTGAAGGCGGCGGCGGGGCGCGGCGGTTCACCCCGAAACTCAGAGCGATAGGTCACAGCCTTGGCGCGCTTTGAGGTCGTCGCTGGATACCAGATGTCGATCCGTAAGGTGCGATCGGTCTTGGGAATGGCCCCGGTCTTGGCGTCAAACAGTTCCAGATTGGCCTGCTGGGGTTGGATAAGGGTCAGGCTCCTATAGCCGACCGCATGGGTCCCAAGGGCCGCAAGCTCTGGCGCATCGATACCGGGCCGGCTGGGCGGGGAGCCGGCAAAGACCGCCGATGAGGCTAGGGACAGGATGATGGCCACGGGCAGGAAGGTCAGGGGCAAGAAGGGACGCGTCATCCAGGACCTCAATGTTTAGGGCGTTGAACCTACCAAACAGGTCTTCAAGCCGTTCAAGTTCTTCGTCTTATGCCAGTGTGTCGGGTTTTTGTCATATCGCACGCAAAGACCGAGAATTCAGAGACTTGGACATATTTTGGCACATAATCGGCGCTTCTATCTCGCAAAATAGTGATGCATCGAAAAATGTTATGATCTGGGGTCCAATTGCGCCGTGGCTTGGGGTCGGCTCTGGCCTATCGTCGCGGCCTCTGTTCATCGGCATAGCCGTGGCTGATCTAAAGGACCGACTATGACCCTGCTGAAATCCTATATTGACGGTCGCTGGGTGTTACCGGTCAGCGGCAAGGGCCGGATGGACGTGATCAATCCCGCAACCGAAGAGGTGGTTGCTAAGATCGCCATCTGCGAGGCCGACGATGTAGATCTGGCGGTCATGGCCGCGCGCCGTGCCTTTGCCGATTTTGGCCTGGCGACCTATGCCGAGCGCAAGGTGATGGTGCAAAAGCTGATCGCGATCTTCGAGCGGCGCTATGACGAGATGGTCGCGGCCATTACCACCGAGATGGGGGCGCCCTTCGATCTGTCGCACAGCAGTCAAGCCGCCTGCGGACCCGGCCATCTGGATGCCACCTTGCAAGCTGCCGATGCGCTCGATTGGGAGCGCAAGATGGGCTCCAGCGCCAATTTGATCCTTGAGCCGGTTGGGGTCTGCGTTCTGATCACGCCGTGGAACTGGCCGATCAATCAGTTGGCGGCCAAGATTGGTCCGGCCCTGACCGCTGGCTGCACCATTGTGCTCAAGCCCAGCGAGGTCTCGCCCCTGTCGGCGCAGCTCTTTGCTGAGTTTATCGACGAGGCGGGCTTGCCTGCTGGCGTGTTCAATATGGTGCACGGCACTGGCGCTTCGGTCGGCAACGCCCTGACCAGCCATCCGCAGGTGGACATGGTCTCCTTCACCGGCTCGACCAAGGCCGGGATCATGGTCGCCAAGTCTGCCGCCGATACGGTCAAGCGCGTGTCGCAAGAGCTGGGCGGCAAGTCCCCCAACATCGTCTTTGCCGATAGCGACCTAGAGGCGGCCGTCGAACGCGGCGTGCGCCACTGTTTCAACAATAGCGGCCAGTCCTGCAACGCCCCGACCCGGATGCTGGTCGAGGCCTCGGTCTATGAGCGTGTGGTCCAGATCGCCGCCAAGGTCGCCGCCAGCGTGACACTAGGTGATCCAACCCAGCCCGGCCCCCATCTGGGCCCCGTGGTCAGCAAGGTTCAGTTCGATAAGATCCAGCACCTGATTCAGGTCGGGATCGACGAGGGCGCGCGCATTGTCGCCGGCGGCGTCGGCAAGCCCGCCGGGTTCGAGCGCGGCTACTATGTCAAGCCGACCATCTTTGCCGATGTGACCAACCAGATGACCATCGCCCGCGAAGAGGTCTTTGGGCCGGTCCTGTGCCTGATCGCCTTTGCCGATGTGGACGAGGCCATCGCCATTGCCAATGACACGCCCTATGGTCTTGCTGCCTATATTCAGTGTGCGGATAAGGACAAGGCCCGCTATGTGGCGCGCCGCATCCGGGCAGGTAGCGTCCACCTGAACGGCGCGGGCCAAGACTATTGCTCGCCCTTTGGCGGGTTTAAGCAGTCGGGCAATGGCCGCGAGTGGGGCGAATTCGGCCTTCACGACTTTATCGAATATAAGTCCGTCAATGGCTTCTACGCTTAAGGCTCGCCCCGATGAAACTGACCGATATTAAGACCTTCGTGGTTGGCAATCCTCCGCCCCATTTCGGCGGACGCTACTTTGTCTTTGTGAAATTGACCACGGACAGCAATGTCTCGGGCATTGGCGAGGCCTATTGTGTGCCCTTCAGCCCGCATCTGGTCGCCAAGATGATCGAGGATGTGTTTGATCGCTATGTGCGCGGTCAGGACCCGCACGATATTGAGGTCATGTGGCGCCGGATCTATTCCAGCGGTTTTACCCAGCACTCAGATCTGTCCTTAATGGGGGTGCTCAGCGCCCTCGAAATGGCCTGCTGGGACATTATCGGCAAGGAGGCTGATAAGCCGATCTATAAGCTGCTCGGCGGTCAGGTCCATCAGCGCCTTCGCTCCTACACCTATATCTATCCGCGCCCTGACGATAAGACCGACGTCTATCATGACCCCGATCTGGCCGCTGAACGGGCGGTGGAATATCTGGATATGGGCTTTACGGCCCTGAAATTTGATCCGGCAGGACCCTATACGGCCTTTGATGGTCGCCAACTGTCGCTCGAGGCACTGGACCTGTCCGAGCGGTTCGCCAATCAACTGCGCGAGGCGGTGGGTACCAAGGCGGACCTTCTGTTCGGCACCCACGGCCAGATGACGGCCTCTAGCGCCATTCGCTTGGCCAAGCGGCTGGAAGCCTCTGATCCCCTATGGCTCGAAGAGCCCGTGCCGCCTGATGCGCCAGATGAGATGGCCAAGGTGGCGCGCGCGACCTCGATCCCTATCGCGACGGGCGAGCGGCTCAGTACCAAATATGACTTCCACCGCCTCTTGCAGGCCGGGGCCGCCTCGATCCTTCAGATGAATCTGGGCCGCGTCGGGGGCATTTTGGAGGCCAAGAAGATCGCCGGTATGGCCGAGGTCTATCACGCCCAGATCGCGCCGCACCTCTATTGCGGGCCAGTGGTCGGGGCCGCCAACATCCAGATCGGGGCCTGTTCACCCAACTTCCTGATCTTAGAAAGCATCGAGACCTGGGGCGGCTTCCACAGCGAGATCTTGATGAAGCCTGTTCAGTGGGAAGACGGCTTCGTGATCCCCTCGACTGAACCAGGCTTGGGCGTCGAGCTGAACGAGGCGGTGGCTGAGGCCAACCCCTATACGGGCTCCATGCTACACCTTGAAATGACCCAGCACCCGGTCTTGTGATGGACAGTTTTGATTATGTGATCGTCGGCGCAGGCACGGCGGGCTGTGTTGTGGCCAATCGCCTTTCAGCGGATGGCAAGTCGACCGTCTTGGTTCTGGAGGCGGGCGGGTCGGACCGGACGGTCTGGATTCAGCTGCCCATCGGCTATGGCCGCACCTTCTTCGACCGGTCGATCAACTGGATGTATGATACTGAGGCTGAACCCAATCTCGGTGGCCGCATCAGCTATTGGCCACGTGGCAAGGTCATTGGCGGGTCCAGCTCGATCAATGCCATGGTCTATGTGAGGGGCCAGCCGCACGATTTTGATCAGTGGCAGGCGATGGGCAATCTTGGCTGGGGCTGGGACGATGTCTTGCCCTTTTTCCGCAAGTCCGAAGACCATGACCATGGTGCTAGCCCCTATCATGGCGCGGGTGGACCGATCCATGTCACCGACATCACCCAGCGCGCCCACCCCCTGTGCCAAGAGTTCATCAAGACCGGTCAGGCCCTCGGCTTTGCCCATACGGACGATTTTAATGGCCCCTCGCCAGAGGGTGTCGGCATCTATCAGATCAATACCGACAAGGGCTTGCGGGCCTCCAGCGCCAACGCTTTCCTGCGCCCGGCCCTGAAGCGGTCCAACGTCGCCCTGCGCACCAAGGCTCAGGTCACGCGCATCCTTTTTGAGGGCCTGCAGGCCACCGGCGTGGAATATTGGCGCGGCGGTCAGACCGTGCAGGTCAAGGCGCGGCGCGAGGTGATCCTCTGCGGCGGCTCGATCAATTCACCTCAGCTTCTGCAACTGTCTGGCATTGGCGATGCAGCGCACCTCAACTCATTGGGTATCGCGCCCGTTCTGGATGTCACGGCTGTGGGCAAGAACATGCAAGACCATCTGGCGGTCTCGTACTTCTATAGATCTCGCCGTCCGACCCTGAATGACGAGCTTGGGCCCTTGCTGGGCAAGGTCAAGGCGGGCATTCATTATCTGTGGAACCGGAGCGGGCCCCTGTCGATGAGCGTCAATCAGGGCGGCGGCTTTGTGCGCAGTGACCCTGACCAGCCCTTCCCCAACCTACAGCTCTATTTCAGCCCGGTCAGCTATACGAAGACCCCACTTTCCGAGCGCAAGCTGATGAACCCTGACCCGTTCTCGGCCTTCCTTTTGTCGTTCAATGCCTGCAAGCCGACCAGCCGGGGGGCGTTGAAGATCGTCTCTTCGGACCCGTCGGTCTATCCCTCGATCCAGCCCAACTATCTGTCCACCGACAAGGACATCGACGAGGCCATCGTCGGCAACCGGCTCCTACGTACCCTGGCCTCGACCAAGCCCTTGGCCGATATCATCACCGAGGAACTGGTTCCCGGCGCTCATCTTCAGACCGATGAGGAGTTGCTGGAGGATTTTCGCCAGCGTTCCGATACGGTCTATCACCCGGTCGGAACCTGCATGATGGGGTCTGATCCGGCCCGGTCGGTGGTTGATGCGCGGCTTCGGGTCCATGGGATCAACCGCCTGAGGGTCATTGATGCCTCGATTTTCCCCACCGTGACCTCGGGCAATACCAATGCTCCGACTGTGATGGTGGCTGAGAAGGGTGCGGCGATGGTACTGGAGGATCGCGGCCAATAACCTTCGCGTAACCGGTTAATTTTTTCTACCAATCGGCCAATCTGCTGTTAAGCTTCTGGTCTGTGAACCACCCAAACAGCGGTCATCCGGCGTGCAAAGCAAATTTGATCTTCGAAAATTGCCACCGCTCAAGTCCCTGCGCGGATTTGAGGCGGCGACCCGCCACCAGAGTATTCGCGAGGCGGCTGAAGAGCTTTGCCTGACCCATCCCGCGGTCAGCCATCAGGTCCAACTGATCGAAGAGGCCCTCGGCGTGACCCTGTTCGTGCAGGAAGGCCGCCGCATCGTTTCGACCGAAGAGGGCCGCGCCCTCTATCCTTACGTCCGCGCAGCTTTTGAATCTCTGATTGCTGGGGTTGAGGCGGCTCGGCGCCATTCGATCGACAAGCCCTTGCGGGTCCAGACCTATGTGACGGCGTCTATTCGCTGGCTGGCCAAGCGTGCGCCACAATTTTTGCAAGACCATCCCGATATTAAGCTGATCCTCAGCACCTGTGCGGTTGAGTGGGAATTTGATGATGTCCATGCCGATGTGGGCCTCGTCTATTGCGAGACGGCTCCGGACCCTCGGCATTTCCATTGGACGCCGCTGTTCGAATACGGACTCTATCCGGTCTGCAGCCCTCAGATGGCTGCGCAGCTGGGCCCCAATCCGAAGGTCACTGACCTGCTCAAGCGGCCTTTGGTGACGATCAATACCGAGGTTCAAAACTGGCATACCTGGTTTGAATCGGCCGGCGTCGCCTTTAACCCTGAATCTCAGTTCATGGTGGTTGACACCTTGGCGGTCGCGCTTGAGTTGGCCTTGGATAATGAGGCCATAGCCTTGGTCAACGGCCCCTTCGTGACCCAAGACCTTGCCTCTGGCCGACTGGTGCGGCCGGTGTCCCACAAGGCTATTTGTCCCGGGGAGTGGGGGCTCATCAGCCGCCGAGATATGAAAGAAAATTACCGCATCAAGACCTTCGTCGACTGGGTCGCCCACAATGCGGCGCAGACTGATCAGGCCTTGAAAGCGGGGTGAGGGCCCTATTTTCTTCCCCTAAGCGATATTGATCCAAGCCGCCTTGGATTGCATGTAGCCAGACAGACACTCCATCGACTTGTCGCGGGTATTGCCCGACTGTTTGTAGCCGCCGAAGGGCTGGGTCATGTCGCCGTCGCCGAAGCAGTTGACCCAGACAACGCCCGCTTCAATGGCCTTGATCATGCGATGGGCGCGGCCAAGGTCTGAGGTCCAGACGCTGGCGGCGAGGCCATAGATGGAATCATTGGCCATCTGAAGTGCCTGCGCCTCGGTCTCGAAGGACAGGAGCGAGGCCACGGGGCCGAAGATTTCTTCCTTGGCAATCGTCATGCCTTGCGTGACGCCGGTAAAGAGGGTCGGGGTGACATAGGCCCCATCGGGAAGGCTCTCGACCTTAGTGCCGCCAAAGGCCAGATGGGCGCCTTCGGCCTTGCCCTTTTCGATCCATCCGAGCACATCGCGCTGTTGGGCGCGCGAGACCATGGGGCCAAGCGTGGTGCTGGGGTCCATCGGGTCGCCAGCCCTATAGAGCTCGGCTGCGCGCTTGGTAAAGCGGGCGATGAAGTCGTCATGAATGTCGGCATGGACCAGCAGGCGTGAGCCGGCATTACAGACCTGTCCGGCATTGTCGAAAATGCCTCCTATGGCTCCGTCAACGGCGGCGTCCAGATCGGCCAGATCGGGCATGAAGATCTGCGGGCTCTTGCCGCCGGTCTCAAGGCTGACACGCTTGAGGTTGGATTGACCAGCATAGATCATCAACTGCTTGCCCACGGCGGTTGAGCCCGTGAAGCTGATCTTGGCTACGTCCTGATGCAGGGCCAACGCCTTGCCAGCCTCTTGACCCCGACCATTGACGACGTTGAAGACGCCTTCGGGGCCACCAGCCTCGACAAAGAGCTGTGCCAGTTTCAGGCAGCTCAGGGGGGCTTGCTGGGCGGGCTTGAGCACCACGCAGTTGCCAGCCGCCAAGGCGGGCGCGATCTTCCAGGTCGCCATCAAGAGGGGATAGTTCCAAGAGGAGATGGCCCCGACGACGCCCAGCGGCTCACGGGCAATGATCTGGATGGCCTCGTGCGGCGAGTTGGTCACCGTCCCAGCCACCTTGTCGATCGCCTCGCCGAAATAGCGGATGGTGACGACCGTTTCTGGAACGTCGATATTGAGGCTGTCACTGACCGGCTTGCCCATGGATAGACATTCCAAGAGAGCGAGATCGACGGCGTTGTCTTCGACCAGATCAGCAAAGCGGCGGAACACTGCCATGCGTGCGCGCGGCGACATGTGCCGCCAGCGTCCATCATCCCAAGCGGCCTTGGCCGAGGCGACTGCCCGGTCAATATCACTGCCATTGCCGCAAGAGACCTCGGCCACGGTCTGGCCGTTGGCCGGATCAGGGGCGTTAAAAACGGCCCCATCGGTCGCCGGAGCGAAGGTGCCGTCGATAAAAAGGCCAGTCTCGATCTTCAGGGCCTTTGCCCGCGCCTTCCAGGCCGAATGGTCAAGACGGGTCATGGGCAAGGGTCCTTGCGATAGGAGATAGGCGCGGAAGGGGGCTTGGCTTAGCGCTTTGCGATCACTTCGTAGCCGGGTTCTTCCGGCTCATCGTCTGTCATTTCAGCGGGGAAGCCTTGGCCCAGAACCTTGACGCCGCAGGGCTCTTCATAGCGGCGAATGACGTTGGGCGAAAATTCGCGTTGGCCGTAACGCTCGGCACTGTCCTTGAAGATGTTCAAGACCAGAGGCGACAGTTCCAGCGGCACATTGTGGTCTTGCGCCAGTTGGTCGAACAGGCCGACATCCTTAATCACCAGATCCATGGTGAAGCTGATGTCACGGCTGCCGTTCAGGATGACCTGAGACTCGGTCTCGTGCACGAAGCTGTTGCCCGATGAGATGCGGATGGCCTCATAGGCGGTGTTCATGTCTAGACCCACGACTTTACAGGTGGTCAGGGCTTCGGCTAGCGCCACCAGATGGGCGGTGCACAGATAGTTAGTGACGACCTTCAGGCGCGAGGCGCTGCCCAGCTCCCCGGTGTGAAGGATGCGGCGGCCCATAGTGGTCAGGACGGGAAGCACATATTCAAAGGCTTCGCGCTTGCCGCCAGCAAAGATGGCGATATTGCCGGTGTCGGCCCGGTGACAGCCGCCGGACACTGGGCTATCCATGATCATGGCCCCCTTGGCCTCGACAAGTTTGCCTAGGCGGATGACCTCTTCATAGTCGGTGGTGCTCATTTCGAGCCAGACCATACCTGGACGCAGTGCCTGCAGGAAGCCGTCTTCGGCCTCAACCACATGGGCCGTGGCGGCGGGGGAGGGCAGGCAGGTGATGATCATATCAACCTGCTCGGCCATTTCCTTTGGCGAGGCGGCGCTCTTTGCCCCCTTGGTGACAAATTCCGCCATCAGATCTGGGTTCAGATCGCGCACCGTAACATCGTGACCATTGCGCAGAAGGCTACCCGCCAGCTTTCCGCCGACATTTCCCAGTCCGATAAAGCCGATTTTCATTGGAATTTCATGACCATAGTTGAGGCGTTGATCCGGTTCGATACAGTCCGTTTCGAACAGCGAGGCGCAGGCGTCAAGCCAACGATAGACTTCGGTTTTGAGAGGCTCAGCACAAGCAAACAATTGAAAATTTTAGGGGGAATGCAAAATTCTTTTTCGCAAAGGGATGGGATTTCCAAGGGCGGTCGCAAGGCCTATCAAGGATGGGGCCGGGGATCATGATTTTGGCCCGTCGGAGCGCTCTCAATGGCTGATGAAACCGCACTGCCCACGGTCATGACCGCCATGGTTTTGACCGGTCATGGGGACTATGAGCGGCTTAGCCATCGCACCGATTTTCCACGCCCCTCGCCGTCGCTCGGTGAGGTGCTGATCAGGGTTGGGGCGGCCGGGATCAACAATACCGACATCAACACGCGCATCGGCTGGTATTCGAACAGCGCCGCTGATGATGGGGGCGTCAGCGATGGCAGTTGGACGGGTGGGGCCTTGGGCTTTCCCAAAATTCAGGGGGCGGATGTCTGCGGATATATCGTAGCCGTCGGCCAAGGGGTTGGGCCGGCCCGTCTTGGCGAGCGGGTTTTGGTTCAGGCCTGCCTCGTTTCCCTGCGCCAAGGCCTGTTGGATGTCTGGCTTGGATCAGAGCGCGACGGCGGGTTTGCGCAATATGTCGCTGTCCCCTCAGCCGATGCCCACAAGATCAACAGCGCCTTGAGCGATGCCGAACTGGCGAGCTTTCCCTGTTCCTATGCCACGGCAGAGAACCTGTTGACGCGCAGCGTCGTGAAG
>Ga0209444_10000447_pt1 | contig 22628 bp, 21 predicted proteins | sample LauGreFaBDMM15DN_2_FD_188215 | JGI IMG/M metagenome (GOLD analysis project Ga0209444, IMG submission 188215) | Freshwater lake microbial communities from Lake Michigan, USA - Fa13.BD.MM15.DN (SPAdes) (version 2) | ecosystem: Environmental > Aquatic > Freshwater > Lake | place: Lake Michigan... | reverse complement strand
GAGGGGGCTGGGTCCGGGAGGGAGGCGGTGGGTCGGGTCGGAGACCGCGCCTTATATTTCGGACTCTTCGTTCAGCGCGGCGGTGATCGCGGCGCGGCGACGATGATAGTAAAGGGCCATGCCGCCTTGGTAGAGAAACGCCACCAAGCCGAACAGCGAGGAACTCAGGGTATAAACGGTGCGCAAAAACTGATCGTCGGTGAAGCCGGCCGCGGCGATGGTCTCGCGTTGCTGCTCGGTCAGAATCTGGCGCATGGGCTCGACGTCGATGTGGTTCAGGCGGAAGGCAACGTAGGCGAGGACGACGACCAGCAGATAGAGTTGGCTGCCCACCAGCCAGTGGGTGCCGCGGTCGTCGCTGCGGCGGAGCAGGCTGACGCCGTGCAGTTCGAGCGCGCCGGCGCCAGCGACGAGGACCCCAACGAGGGCGCCGGGCACATCGTGCGCGGCGGCGGAGATCACGGCGAAGAATCCCGCGATGCCGAGGACGCTGAGGCCGTTGAAGCGGGCAAGGCGCAGCACGCGGAACAAGGTTTCTTCGGGAAGCAATGGCGGCGCGCGCATGGAAGGGTTGTCATTCCCGCGCCGGCCCCGAATCTCAAGCCTCTTTCCGTGGCCGCATCCGACCCGCAATCTTCGTTTCCCTTCCGCATTGAGTTCCCGCCGGAGCTTCCGATCAGCGCGCGCGCGGATGAAATCACGGCGGCGATCGCGGAGCACCAGGTCGTGATTCTCGCGGGCGAAACGGGATCGGGTAAGACGACGCAGATCCCCAAAATGTGTCTGGCGGCCGGGCGGGGGCAGCGTGGGCGAATCGCGTGCACGCAGCCGCGGCGGGTGGCGGCGTTGTCGATTTCCCGGCGGGTGGCGGACGAGCTGAACGTCGAATGGGGCCGCGAAGTCGGCTGCAAGATCCGCTTCGACGACCGCACGACGGGGAAGACGGTGATCAAGTTTCTGACCGACGGCATGTTGCTCGCCGAGGTGCAGGGCGATCCGCTGCTGCGCGATTACGACACGGTGATCATCGACGAGGCGCACGAACGCTCGCTCAACATCGACTTCCTGCTGGGGCACCTGCGCACGCTGCGGTATAAGCGCCCCGAGCTGAAGATCATCATCACCTCCGCGACGATCGACACGGAGGCGTTCAGCGAGGCGTTCGACGGCGCGCCGATCATCAAGGTCGAAGGCCGGGTGTATCCGGTCGAAGTCATCTACGCGCCGCTCGACGGTCTGGGTTCTGACTACGACGAAAACGATGAGAACGAAGACCGGAGCGATGCGGCGGCGGTGGCCTCGGCCAAAGCGGAGGCGCTGCACTACATCGACGGGGCGGTCGAGGCCGTCGAGCGCATCACGCACGAGAGCGATGCAGGCGACGTGTTGGTGTTTCTGCCGAGCGAGCGGGACATCCGCGAAGCCGGAGACCTGCTCGAAGGCCGCAGGCTGAGAAACTGCGAAATCGTGCCGCTCTTCGGCCGACTCTCCAACGCGGAGCAACAGCGGGTATTCTCCTCGTCCCAACGGCGGAAAATCGTGCTCGCGACGAACATCGCGGAAACGTCGCTGACGATCCCGGGGATCAAGTTTGTCGTCGATACCGGCCTCGCGCGGGTGAGTCGCTACACGGCGGCCTCGCGCACGCGGCGGCTGCCGATCGAGCCGGTTTCACAATCGAGCGCCGACCAGCGCAAAGGCCGCAGCGGGCGCGTGGCGGAGGGCGTGTGCATCCGCCTGTTTTCGGAGCAGGACTTTTTGGAGCGACCACGGTTCACGGAGCCGGAGATCCGGCGGGCAAATCTGGCGGATGTGATTTTGCGGCTAAAGGCGTTTGGCCTCGGAGACATCGAGCGGTTTCCGTTTATCAATCCGCCGGCACCGAAGGCGATTCGTTCGGGGTATCTGTTGCTGGAGGAGATCGGGGCGCTCGAGGTGGAGGCGGCGGGTGAGCTGGCGCGACCGCTCACGGAGATCGGGCGTGAGCTGGCACGGCTGCCGGTGGACCCGACGGTGGGGCGCATGATTCTCCAGGGGCGCACGGAGCGGGCGTTGCGCGAAGTGCTGGTGATCGCGGCGGGGCTCAGCATCCAGGATCCGCGCGACCGGCCGATGGACAAGCAGCAGCAGGCCGACGCGGCGCACCGGCGGTTCGCGCATCCGGATTCGGATTTTCTCACGTTGCTCAACATCTGGGAGACGTTTCACGACGAGTTCGAGCGGCTCACGCAGGCGAAGTTGCGGCGGTTCTGCCGCGATCATTTCTTGAGCTATACGCGCCTTCGGGAGTGGCGCGACGTGCATGCGCAGTTGCTCGACACGCTGCGGGAGCGCGACGCGTTTCGGATGACGTCGATCTACGACGGCACGCGGGAGCACGCGGAACGAAACCCGGAGCAGCCCCTGGCCTTTGGCACGCCGGGCTACCGGGCAATTCACCGCAGCGTGCTCGCGGGTTTGCTCGGAAATATCGCGCAACTGGATGAGGACAACGGCGGCTACAAGGCGACCAACGACCGGCGCGTGGCGTTGTTTCCGGGATCGGTGTTGTTTAGGCGCGAGGAGCCGAAGCGCGGAAAACCGGACCCGTCGGCCGCTCCGAAGAAAGGGCCGAAGACTCCGCGCTGGATCATGGCGGCGGAGATGATGGAGACGACGCGGATTTTTGCGCGAACCTGTGCGCGGCTCGACCCGATGTGGGCGCTGGAGCTGGGGTCTCACGTGGTGCGGGTGGCGCACAGCGAGCCGTTTTGGAACGAAGAGGCGGGGCGCGTGATGGTGAAGCAACGCACGCGGCTTTACGGACTGGAACTCGAGAGCCGCGCGGTGGGCTACGGCAAAATCAATCCGGCGCACGCGACGGAGCTATTTATCCGCGAAGCCCTCGTGAACGACACGGTGGTTTTCCCGCTCGATTGCCTGCTGCACAACCGGGCGGTCCGGGCGAAAATTGAGAATGCGCTCACGCGCACGCGCGACACGGGTTATCTGAATCTGGACGAGGCGATCTACCGGTTCTACGCCGCGCGGTTGGTGGACGGTAGGGACGCCTCGCCGAGGCGTCCGGGGCCCGAACGTGAATCGCCGGTCTTAGCGGCGGACGGCTCGGAGAGCCGTCCCTACCCCGGGATCAGCACGGTGGCCGAGCTGGTCGATCTGGTGCGCGAACGCAGAGGCGCGGAACCGAAATTCCTGATGCTGGAGCCGGAGGACCTGCGTGATCCGGAAACCTTGGTGCACGATGCGGTGGCGTTTCCCGAGGCGGTGGCGCTGGCGAATTCGGCGTTGCCGTTGGCCTACACTTACAAGCCGGGGCAGGCCGACGACGGCGTGACGCTCGAGGTGAATGTGCGGGATGCGGCGTCGCTCACGCCGGCGGCGCTCGATTGGGCGGTGCCCGGGCACCTCGAAGCGAAGGTGGAGCATTACCTGCGGGCGCTGCCCAAGGAATTGCGCCGGGCGTTTGTGCCGCTCAATGAGAACGCGAAAAAATTTACCGGTTGGGTAGTTGCGCGGGACCGGTTGACGGACCGGCGCGAGACGTTGACCGAGGCGCTGGCGGCGGAGTTGCGCGAGCGGTTTGGCCTCGGGGTGCAGGCGAAGATTTGGGACGACAAAGCGCCGCCGGATCATTTTCGCGTGCGCGTGCGGGTGTTGAACGACGTCGGCGTCGAGCTGTGCGCCAGCCGGGAGCTGGGCGAGATTCAGGCGGCGCTGAAGCAACGCGGTCGCGAGGCGACGGTGGCCGTGGCGAAGGCGGAACCTGAGGTGTGGCGGCGCGCTCGGGCGCAGTGGGAGAAGCCGCCGCAGACGGCGTGGACCTTTGGGGATTTGCCGCCGCGGGTGAACGTGAGCGAGCAGGCGGGCGTGCCGGTGGAGGCGTGGCCGGCGCTGGCGGTCGAGGCGGGAGGCGTGGCCTTGCGGCTGGCACGTACTCCGGAGGAAGCGCAGGCGGCGACGGCGCGAGGGCTGGCGGCGTTGTTGGAATCGCAGGTGCGCTACGAGTTGGGCTGGCTGGAGCGGGATTTGAAGGCGCTGCGCGAGCTGGGGGCGCTGCTCGCGACGCTGGTGCCGCTGGCGGATTTGCAGGTGCACGCGTTGGGCTCGATTCGGGCCTGGATTTGCGACGCGAAGCGCGTGGGCGCGCTGACGGCGGCGGGGTTTGCAGCGGCCGTGAACCGGGCGAAGGCGGATCTGCGCGGGCTGGTGCCGCGTTATGTGGACCAATTGCGCGAGATCCTGAATCTGAGGCTGACGCTGGAGGTGCACCCGACACCGTATGCGGGAATGGCGGCCGAGCTGGCGGTGTTGTTGCCGGCGGACTTTGTGCGGGTGACGCCCAATGGGCAGCTCGCGCAGTTTCCGCGCTATTTGAAAGCGATGAAGCAACGGGCGGATCGCTGGCGGCAGAATCCGGCAAAGGACGCGGAGCGCGCCCGGCAGTTGGCGCCGTATATCGCGGCGGTCGGGAAACAGCGCGGGCGGGAGGACGGCGCGGCGTTTCGCTGGCTGGTGGAGGAGTTTCGGGTAAGCGTTTTTGCCCAAGAACTGGGGACTTCGGAGCCGGTATCGGCGGTGAAATTGGACCGTTGGTTGGCGGGCGCGGGGAAGGCGGGGCCGGAAGCGGCGAAGGCCGAAGCGCCGCCAAAATTGATTGCGACCAAACCCACGTTGGCGGTGGCGCCGGTGCCGATGGCGACCGTGAAAACGCCGGACAAAAAAAGCGCGCCGCTAAAAAACTTCGGCGCCCTTGATAAATTGATCCAGCGGTGACTCAGCGGCGGCAGCGACGATCAGCGTTCCGCGGTGTGGAGGGTTTCGACGGTGGCGAGAGTGCGGTCGAGGGCGCGGCGGAGAGTCCAGGCGCGCTCGGCGGGGTCGGGGTTTTTGGCCGACTCGGCGAGTGCGGTGCGGAGGATTTGGTTCGCTGCGGCCGGGAGTTGGGCGAAGGCGATCAGGGATTCGGCGGTCACTTCGTAGATGGCGGCGCAAGCGCCGGGTTGGCCGTCGTTGAAGAGCGGGACGCCGCGTTCGATGGCGAGGGCGATCAGGCGGACGGGTGATCCGCCGACCATGGCCGCGGTGGCGACAGCTTTTTTCTCCGGCAAAAGAACAGTGTCGATGACGTGGATCACGCCGTTGCTCGTGTTGATGTCGGCGGTGGTGAGCTTGGCACCGTTGACGCGGACGGAACCCTCTTTGAAGGCGATGGCGACGGTTTCCTCGGCGAGCGTTTTCGCGCTGCCTTTTTCAAGGGCGGTGGAAAGCGGGATGCGGGTGGCGACGACGTGAAGTTTAAGGATCGCGACGAGTTGGGCTTTATTCTCGGGCTGAAGGAGTGACTCAAGCGTGCCCTTGGGCAGTTTGGCAAAGGCGGCGTCGGTGGGGGCGAAGACGGTGAACGGTCCCGCGCTTTTGAGCGCACCGACGAGATCGGCGGCGGTGAGGGCGGCGGTGAGCGTTTTAAACGAGCCGGCGGCGACGGCGGTGTCGACGATATCGGCTTTAGCGCCGGTGGACGTGGCGGCCATGACGACGAATGGGGCGAGAGCGCCAAGGAGGACTACGGCGAGGAGCTTGGAAGGGAGGGAACGACTTCTCATAAAATGGGTGAATTAGCTGAATTGATGGTTTGAAACCCCCGCGGCCGTCGGAAGCTTTCGCGGAGATACTATGTTTGGAGTGATGCGACGGATGCATGGCGCCGGAGGATAAGCATTGTGGGAGGAGCGGCTCGGCCTAGGCTGCGGGTAACCCCCTCAGTTACTCTATGAATACTCCGCTGTCCGCGCTCCTTGAGCGCAAAGGTCCCGCGCTGCACACAGTCGCGTCGTCTCTCACCATCGCCGAAACGGTTGCGGAAATGAACCGGCACCGCATCGGTTGCATCCTGGTCGTCGAGGGCGAAACCCTCGTCGGAATCTTCACCGAGCGCGACGTGCTACGCCGGGTGGTCGGCGAGGGCGTCGATCCGAAAACGAAACGTGTCGCCGACGTCATGTCGGCCAACGTGATGACCGTTTCCCCTGACGCGACGGTGGAGCAGACGATGCTGATGTTTGCCGAGCGCCGTTGCCGGCATCTGCCGGTGCTCAGCGACGGGCGGCTGCGCGGGTTGATCTCGATCGGCGATATTTCGCGCTGGGTGGCGGACACCCACCGCGACGAAGCCGAGCACCTGAAGAGCTACATCGCGGGCGGGCTGTCCACCTAAGATCGGCCGAGGCGCCCGCGTGGTTTTACGCCCGCGTCTCGCTCGCAGTCGATGGATTTGGCGCGGTGATTCACGCGCGGTCGGCGACCCAGCCGAGGGCATAGCGGCCCTGGCGGCGGCGCAGGCGGAGCGGCGCACCAAAGGTGGCGGCGAGTCGGGCGGTCGTGAGCGTGGTGGCGCGGGGGCCGGCGGCGACCACGCGGCCGGCACGGAGCAAGAGCGCGTGGGTGAAGCAGGGCAGGATTTCTTCGACGTGGTGCGTGACCAAGACGAAGGCGGGGCAGTTTTTCCGGCCTGAGAGTTTTTGCAGAAAGCGGAGAAACTCTTCACGGGCGACGGGATCCAAGCCGGCGCAAGGCTCATCGAGAATGAGTAGCCGCGGGCGAGCCATGAGAGCGCGGGCGATGAGGATGCGCTGGCGCTCGCCTTGGGAGAGAAACTGCCACTCGCGATTAATGAGACGGGTGGCCCCGAGCAGGCGGAGGAGTTTTTTCGCGGCGGTGAGGTCGGCTCGGGTCGGCGTCAGCCAGAGATCGAGTTGGGCGTAGCGGCCGCTGACGACGGTTTCGATCGCAGGTTCGGCGGCGGGCACGCTGGCTTGGAGCGCGCTGGTGACGATGCCTAGTTTGAGGCGGAGGTCGCGCCAGTCGGTTTCGCCGTAGCGTTGGCCGAGGACGGCGATGTCGCCGCCGGTGGGTGAGAGGTAACCGAGGAGGGTCTTGAGCAGGGTGGTTTTGCCGCAGCCGTTGGCCCCGAGGATCGTCCAGTGTTCGCCGCGTCGCACCTGCCAGTCGAGACCGTGGAGGATGACGGTGTCGCCGCGCGTCACGCGGAGGCCGGAAACGTCGAGAATCAGGGACATGGAAGGGAAGCATGAAATTTCGCGATACACGGCGTCAATGGCCGGGGCGGAGCTGGGAGTTGCGCGGCGCGGGGTGAGGGCTCACGGTGTTCGGATGCGAAACGTTATCGGGTGGTTTTTTGGCCTGCTCGTGGTGGCCGTGGCGGCGGCGCAAGCGCGGCCATTTATGGTGATGGTTTACAACGTGGAGAATCTCCACGACGCGGACGGCATCGCGACCTTTGAGGACTATCAGCCGGCGCGTTACTCCAAGACCCATGTGCTGACGAAGTTGAATAACATCGCGAAAGTTTTGGCGCAATTCGAGGGCGGGCGCGGACCCGATGTGATCCTGTTTCAGGAATTGGAGGCGGATTTCACGCCCGGCAAGGCGGCGCCGAACTATGCGGAGATTTTGGCGCGTTATGCGGGGGTGAAGATCGACGCCATGCTCGGGGAGAAGTTTAACGCTGAAATCGCCGACCTGCCGTCGGAGGCGCTCCTGTTGAAGACCTTGGCCGACCGGGGGATGACGGGTTATTTTGTCGACGTGCCGGCGGTGGTCGCGCCGAAGGACGCGCCCGAGCGAAAACTGGAGCAGAAGTGCGTCGTGTTTACGCGGTTTCCCGTGAAGCACGCGCGGTCCTATGCAACGACCAACGCCCGCGCGGTGCAGGAGGTGCTTATCGAGGTGGACGGTGCTCCGCTCTATCTTTTCAACAATCACTGGAAGTCGGGCGCGAGCGATCCGGCGACGGAAAAAGACCGCATCGAAAACGCGCGCACCCTGCGCACGCGACTGACGGATCTGCTCAAAGAAGACCCGAATGCCGATGTGATCGTGGGCGGGGATCTCAATTCCCAATACAATCACAGCCGGCGCTACGCGAAGACGATGAAGCAGTCCGGCATCAACGACGTGCTTGGCTCGCAAGGCAACGAACTCGCGGTGCGTGGGACGACGCGTGATCTCTACAATCTCTGGTATGAACTGCCGGCGGAGCAACGCGGGAGCGACACGTTCCGCGGGGAGTGGGGCACGTTGATGCACCTGATCGTAAGCCGCGGACTCTATGACTTCCGCGGGGTGCAATACGCGGATAACTCATTCGTGGTGGCGAAAACTCCCGGGATGAACGCCGATGCGAAAGGCCTGCCGGTGCGCTGGTCGGGCGACGGCGCGACCGGCTCGGGGTTCTCGGACCATTTTCCGATTTACGCGCGATTCGTGACCGTGCCGGACGGACGGGCGGACAAGTATCTGCCGTTGAAAAACGCCTCGACCGAGCCGGCGACGGTGGCCGTGGTGAAGATCGATTATGCCGGAATCGACGTGGAAAAAATCGCGCTGAAAGCGGCGCAGATTCCGGCGGACCAGAGCATCCGATCCGACGCGTTCAAAGGAAAACTTTTCCGCGTGGAAGGTAAAGTGGGGAAGGCGAAGCGCCTCAGTGTCGAGTTCATGGGTGAGACCTACGATGTTTACAGCCACGATCCCGCGCTTTTGGCCAAGCTCCGGGACGACCACCAAGCCGGGGATACGTTGCGGTTTTATGGCGAACTCGGAACCTTTCGGGAGCGTTGGCAGTTTGTCGTCCAAGATCCGAGTTGGGTAAAATGAGCGCCCTCATCGTCTACACTTATTCGAACTGCGATACCTGCCGGCGTGCCGTGACGTGGCTGCGAGGTCGCGGGCTGGAGTTTGTCGAGAAGCCGATCCGCGAGACGCCGCCGAGCGGGGCTGAGCTGAAGCGAATGCTCGCGGCGCAGGGCGGTGAGATGCGGAAACTTTTCAACACCTCGGGCCTCGACTACCGGGCGCAAGGATTGGGCGAGAAGTTGCCGGCGATAACGGAGGCGGCCGCGCTGGCGTTGCTTGCGGGCAATGGAAATTTGGTGAAACGCCCCTTTTTGCTCGGAGCCAATGGTCTGGGTTTGGTGGGTTTTAACGCAGCCGTCTGGGGGGCGCGACTGGAAGGCAAATGAACGCGGAGAATCCGGCGGTGATCGAATTGCGGCTGCGGGAGATCGCGCAGTTGTTCAACTCGCTGGACCCCTCGCCGTTTTTGGAACGCGATCTCGATGCCAAGGCGGAGGAATTCATCGAGAGCTGGGCGGCGGAGATTCCGAAGCACCGCGAACTTGCGCTGGTGATCCACGTGGCGACGCCGCCGGCGACAACGATGGACGTGCCGGCGGCGGTGCGGGCGTATTTCTGTCACCGGGCGGAGCACAAGCAGCGGGAGTTTGGGCAACTGATGCGACGGGGCCGGCTCAGCCTCGTGGTGGGTTTGGTCTTCCTGGCGGGGTGCCTGAGTGTCGCGCAATGGATCGCGCAGGATCCGCCTGGAACGGCGCTGGAAATCGTTCGTGAGAGTCTCTCGATCGTGGGTTGGGTGGCGATGTGGCGTCCGTTGGAGATTTACCTTTACGACTGGTGGCCGGTGCGGGCGGAGAGGAGAAACTTGCAGCGGCTTGCGCGGATGGAGGTAAAAGTCTTAGGGTCCGGTCCATCGTTATGAATCCGCTGCAATCCACCGTCCGCTGGCTCGCCACGCACACCCTATTTCCGTCGAGCCGACTCGATGCGCGCGCCGAGGCCATGGTTTGCATCGCCGCGATTGTCGCGGCGGAGGATGCGGCGGCGCTGGCCAACACCCGGCACCTGATCAAGTCGCGCGACGGAGCGAAAGACGCGGCGTTACGGGCCTACAATTACCGCCGGAGCATGGTCCACTACGTGTGCGACAACGCGGCGAAAGTGTGAGTGCGGTTGCGGAAGGCCGTGGTGGCAGCCATGACTTCCGGCACACGCGGAAGACGGGCAGTTTTGGCTAGAGTGGCGGGATCGGAACCTACCCACTGATTCCGATGTTTAGATTTTTGATTCTTGTGACTTAGGCCAAGGTTGCGGATGGGGCGACGGCGCGGTCGCTGCGGGAGAAAAAAAGATCTTGCGGGTGCGATCGCTCTGCTGGAGCCGATGGCAAAAGCGGAGCCAAAGAAAGCTGAAGCTCAGCCCGAGCTGGAGATGGCCTTAACGGGCCAGCTCGGCAACGTCGGGCTCCTTGGCGAAGCGGGAATCGGCAAGCGGTCGCTCTCGGGCACATTAAACGGCGGTGGCCCGCGCGGGCGCGTGCGCCCTTTCGGTGGGCATGTGAGTTTGGTTTTCTTATCAGTTTTTTTTCGATTTGGCCGAGGGGAGTTGCGCCCGGGGAAAGGACTCGGTCAGGACTGCAAGATTGCGCCGCGCGCCGCGGGCGGCACGTTGTGGAGTTCATGCAATTGATCGATACGCACACCCATTTGGACGGGTTCGCCGCGCGGGGAGAACTGCCCGCGGTGTTGGCGCGGGCGGCGGAGGCGGGCGTCGAGCAGATGATCGCGATCGGCACCGCGGCGGACGATTGGGGCGTCTACCGGGAGCTGGCGCGAGAACACGGTCACCAGGTCAAGTATTCGGTGGGGCTGCATCCCTGTTCGGTGGACGCGAATTGGGCGGAGGCCGTAGGGCAGATTGAGGACTTCTGGGTTGGGCGCGGGCCAAAGCCGGTGGCTTTGGGCGAATGCGGGCTGGATCGGTTTCATCTGCCGAAGGACGATTCGGCGAAAGCGGCGGAGATTCTGGGCTGGCAGCGGGCGGCGTTTCGGGTGCAGCTCGACTTGGCCCGACGGCTCGGGTGCTCGCTGGTCGTGCATTCGCGTGGAGCGTTTCAGGAGTGCGTTGAGTTGATCGATGGGAGCGGAGTGGCGTGGGAGCGGGTGATTTTCCACTGCTTTACCGAAGGCGCCGCGGAAATAGCCGAGCTGACGAAGCGGGGCGGTTTTGGGTCTTTTACCGGGGTGCTGACTTACAAATCGGCGGAGAATGTGCGGGCGGCAGCGCGGGCGCAGGGCTTGCAACGGCTCATGCTTGAAACCGACGCGCCGTTTCTGACCCCGATGCCGCACCGGGGGAAACCCAATGAACCGGCGCTGATGAGGCACACGGCGGAGTATGCGGCCGGTATTTTTGGCGTGGAGCTTGAAGAGATCGCGGCGGTCTCGACGCGAAACGCCCGGGCGTTTTTCGGGCTTTAGGCCGGCCGACGGACGAAAGATTACGGCACAAAAAAGGCGCCCGCAAAGGACGCCTTGGTTTTCGGCCTAATGAACGCCGACGGCGCTCATGCCTCGTCGAATTTTTTGGCGAAAAGCGATTCGAGCTCGGCGAGCATCTGCGGGGCGTCTTCTCCGGTGGCGATGAATTTGACCTTCGAGCCCTTGCAGGCGGCCAACATCATGAGCCCCATGATGCTCTTACCGTTGACCTGCTCCTCGTCTTTTTCGACGAAAACCTCGGCTTTGAACTTGTTGGTGATGCGGACGATCATCGCGGCCGGCCGGGCGTGAATGCCCATCTTGTTCTGCACGATCAGCGCCTTGATGAGGGGCTGGGCGACAGGCGGTGTGGCGGCGGGATTGTTCATGGCTAAGTGGCGGGAAAGACCGGTGAACATCAAGCGGGTTGCCCCGGCTTGCAACCCCAAAGCCAGAGGCTACGGTGCCAGCCGATGCCGAAAATTGCGCTGATCGTCCCGTGTCGACTCGAGTCCACCCGCTTTCCGCGCAAGTTGTTGCACAAGATCAAAGGCAAGCCCCTGCTGCTTTGGGTGGCCGAACGCATCGCGCGCGAGGCCCCGGAGATGCCGGTGTATTTCGCAGTGGATCATGAGCTTTTGGCGGAATGCGTGACGACGGCGGGTTTTGAGGCGATCATGACGCGGAGCGACCACGCTAGCGGCACGGATCGTCTGGCGGAGGCCAATCGCAGCATCGGGGCCGACTACGTGATCAACGTGCAGTCGGATGAGCCGTTGGTTTCGGCGCGGCAGATTCGCGCGTTGGCGGAGTTGATCTCCGGTCCGGCGGACATGGCGACGTTGGCCACGCGGTTCACCACGGCGGCGGATTTTGCGAATCCGAATCAGGTCAAGGTCGTGCTCGCGCCGGGCGGGCGGAAGGCGCTCTATTTTTCCCGTTCGCCGATTCCCTACGCGCGGGATTTGGCGGGCAAGGTCGATGACGCCTGGGTGCGGGCGAATCCGTGTTTCCGGCATCTCGGGCTCTATGCCTATAAGGCGGCTCTATTGGAAAAATTTGCGGGACTGCCGGCCGGTCGCTTGGAGCAAATCGAGAAATTGGAGCAGCTCCGTGTGCTCGAGAACGGGTTCAGCATCGCCTGTGATTTGACCGAGGACCCGACGATCGGCGTGGACACGCCGGAGGACGGAGAAAAGTTCGAGCGTTGGCTCGGGTAGCGCCCGCGGGATTCGGGGACGCGGAAGGATGAAAGAGGCGGTTGAGCGCCCTGCGTCTTCAGATTTTCCCGGCTTTGCGCGCTTCAACCATTTTGTAGAAATCGGTGAAGAGCGGATCGGCGTCGTTGGGGCCGGGGGCGGCCTCGGGGTGGTATTGCACGCTGAAAACGGGGAGCTTCGTATGCCGCAGGCCCTCGACCGTCTGGTCGTTGAGGTTGATCTCGGTGACTTTGGCGCCGTGTTTCTCGAGGCTCGTGGGATCGGTGGCGAAACCGTGATTTTGGGCGGTGATGGAGACCTTGCCGGTCTCCAAATTCTTTACGGGCTGGTTGCCGCCGCGGTGGCCGAATTTGAGTTTGAACGTCGTGCCACCGATGGCGTGGGTGAGCATCTGGTGGCCGAGGCAGATGCCGAAGATGGGGTATTCGGGCAGCAGCGCCGAGACCGTTTGGTGCACATAGCCCAGCGCCGCGGGGTCGCCGGGGCCGTTGGAAAGGAAGACAGCATCGACCTTGTGCTCGCGAACTTGCTCGGCGGTGGCGGTGGCGGGGAAGACCTGCACATCGAAACCGTGGCGGACAAGTTTGCGGAAAATCGTGTGCTTGGCCCCAAAATCGAAGGCCGCGACCTTGAAACGCTTGGCGGGCGGGGTGGGGGCGTTGAAGGTGGTGCCGACCGGCAGATAGGCGGCGTTATAGTTGCCGGCGTCGGTGGCGGACCAGAGGTAGGGCGCCTGGCAAGTGACGTCCTTCACGTAATCGCTGCCGGCCATGTCCTGCCAAGCGCGGGCCCGGGCGACGGCCTCTTCGTCGGAAAGAGGGAGGGTGCTGAGGCAACTCTTCATCGCGCCGTCGACGCGGAGTTTCTTGGTGAGCGCGCGAGTGTCGATTTCGGCGAGACCGGGGATGCCGTGTTGGGCGAGGTAGGCGTCGAGCGAGATTTCGCTGCGCCAATTGGAGACGACGGGAGAGAGTTCGCGGATGACGAAACCGGCGCACTTTGGGCCGGAGGATTCTTCGTCGGCGGGGGCGAGGCCATAGTTGCCGACTTGAACGGCGGTCATGGTGACGATCTGACCAAAATAGGAGGGATCGGTGATGATCTCCTGGTAGCCGGTCATCGATGTATTGAAGACACATTCCCCGGCGATGGTGGCGGCGGCGCCAAACGCGCGACCGCGAAACACACTGCCATCTTCGAGAGCCAGGACACCGGGTTTGAACGTCGACATTAAAGCAGAAAGAAAAGGCGCGGCGGCATGGGTGCCAAGGGTTTTGTGCGCGAGGCGGGAGCTTGCGCAAAATCTTCTCCATCGGCCGTCATTAAATTGAAGTGCGTTGGTCATTTGACAGCAGTGATTAGGGGCCTAATCGTCCCGCTTCTAAAAATTCGATGCCCTACACCGAAGACCGCACTGCCTGGTATGAAGGCCAAGGCCTATGGCAGCATATACCCGCCTCGGATTGGGGCGACTGGGTGTGGCAACTGAAGAACCGAATCACGAGTGTGGCTCAGCTGGAAGAGCACATGACACTCACGGCCGACGAGGAGGCCGGCTGCCTTTTTGCCAGTCAGAAGCTGGCGCTCGCGATCACCCCGTATTTCTTCAACCTGATCGACCGCGATGACCCGAATTGTCCGATCCGGAAGCAGTTGATTCCGCGGGGCGGAGAAGCGGTGGTGAGTGAGGAAGAAATGCTCGATTCACTCGGCGAGGATGAGCATTCGCCGGTGCCCGGATTGGTGCACCGCTATCCGGATCGCGTCTTGTTTTTGGTCACGGACCGGTGCGCGGCCTACTGCCGTTATTGCACGCGGAGCCGGCTGGTTTCGAACGCTCAGGATTACAATTTTCACCCTGAATTTGAACAAGGGTTGAAGTATATTGAGGCGCATCCCGAGATCCGTGACGTGCTGCTTTCCGGCGGCGATCCGCTGCTGCTCTCAGACAAGAAGTTGGACAATCTGCTTTCCCGGCTGCGGGCGATCAAGCACGTGGAGTTTATCCGGATCGGCTCGCGAATTCCGGTGTTTTTGCCGCAGCGCATCACCCCGGAATTGTGCGAAATTTTCAAAAAGCACGGCCCGATCTGGATGAGCATCCATACGAACCACCCAAAGGAGGCGACGGCCGAGCTACGGGCGGCGTGCGAGCGGTTGTCGTTTGCCGGCGTGCCGTTGGGCAATCAAAGCGTGTTACTAAAGGGCATCAATGACGATGCCGAGGTGATGAAGGCCCTGATGCACCGGCTGCTGCGGATGCGGGTTCGGCCCTATTACATCTACCAGATGGATCTGATCACGGGCGGCGCTCATTTCAAAGTCGATGTGCGCAAGGGCATCGAGATTATCCGCGCTCTGCGTGGTCACACCACCGGTTATGCGGTGCCGCAATACGTGATCGATGCGCCCGGCGGTGGCGGCAAAGTTCCGATCAATCCCGATTACGTGGAGAAAATCACCGACTCCGAAGTGGTGTTCCGCAACTACGAAGGCCAACGGTTCAGATATCCGCTGACAAACACGCCTTTGCCGGCCGGTCGTGAAGGCGAGCGCGAGCTTGTGGCGGGAGCCATGATAGTGGACTGAAGCCGTTCTCCGGCGAGGGTTGAGGGATCGATCGGTATTTTTAATGTTTATTGATTAAGAATTTAAGCGATGATTGCGTCGCGATCAAAAAACTTTCGGTTTTTTTGAGCAATTTTGAATCGGGCGCATCTATCCTAATGAAAAGGCCGTCCTGGTAAGACGGTCAGGGTTATAGGTTCAATGGTTTGCTTGGTGTCAGGTTACATGGGCCGCCTCCTTCATCGGAGGCGGCTCTTGTAGTTTTTGGGGTCTGCGGCCGGGATTGGTCAGCCGTTTTGGAACCCAAAGTTTTCTCCGGCAATTTCGAGCGTTTTCGAAAATTCAGCATTTATCTCTTCGTTGCTAGGGCCGTGCTGGTAACACGGTCAGGATTAGTAAGTCATTACGGTTTGCTTGGTGTTCGGTTATATGAGCCGCCCCTTAAACGGGGCGGCTTCTTTTTTCCCGACGGGGCGTCTTCGCGTTAAATTCGGGAAGTTTGGAGAAAATTCTTGCGCCGCCCATAATCACGCTTTTGTTCCGCCTTGCCTGTAGGGGTGTCTTCCGCGGAAGACTGAGATTGCGGCGCGATTCGGCCGCTCGACCCTTCGAACCTGGACGGATCATGCCGACGAAGGAAACAGCAGGCGCGGATTGCGCCTTTTTTTGAGGGCGTGACTCGCGCCCCTTTTTTCGGCGGTCCGTTTGGGTTGGGCATCATCCACCATGCATCCTCCGATTCGAATCTCTCTTCTCAGCTTCGCGCTCGCCGCGACGTTGCCCGCCGCCGAGCCGGCCCAACCGCCCGGCGCCGTGACGTTGGCGCCCGTGCGCGTCACGGCCGATCTCTGGGCGTCACCACTCGCGCAAATTCCGGCGAGCGTGACGGTCTTCGACGAAGCGACCCTACGCCTCGGGGCGGTCGGTCATTTTGGCGACTTGGCCGACCGGATTCCCAATCTCACGTTTACCGGCGGCACTTCGCGACCGCGGTATTTTCAGATCCGCGGGATCGGCGAGAACTCCCAATACGAGGGCGAGACGCCGGATTCCGCGGTGCGTTTTCTCGTCGATGATTTCGATTTCACGGGGCTTGGCACGCTTGGGAGCACGTTTGATGTCAGCCAAATCGAGGTCTTGCGCGGGCCGCAGGCCGGTGCGTTCGGGGCCAACGCAGCTGGGGGCGTCGTGCGCTTGGTGACCAACGCGCCGACGCCGTTTTGGACGGGACGCGTCGAGTCGCGTTTCGGCGAAGATGCGTTGCGCGAGGGCGGATTTGCGCTCGGTGGTCCACTGGTCGCTGCACAGCCCGATCGTTTCATGGTGCGTCTGGCGGTGCAGCAGCATGCGAGTGACGGCTTTCGGCGCAACGCCACGCTCGGCCGCGCGACCAACGCCCGCGACGAGTTCAACGCCCGGCTCCGGCTGACGGCCAATCTCTCGCCGGCTTGGCGCTGGGAAGGCGCGGTGCTCTTTTCCGAGGTAAACAACGGCTTCGACGAGTTTGCGCTCGATAACAACGGCCGCCGCACGTTCAGCGATCAACCGGGGCGCGACGAACAGCGCTCCACTGCCGCCAGCCTGCGCGGCACTTATTCCGGGCTCGATGGCGTGCGACTCACGACCATCACGAGCGGCACCCGGGTGAATTCGGTTTACAGTTACGACGACGACTGGACCGCCGCGTCTTACGCAGGCTTCAGTGATCTTCGGCGCTCGCGGAACGGCTTCAACCAAGAGCTGCGACTCGACTCTGTACTCACGCGCGGTGCGTTCGGGGCCATCGACCGGTGGACGCTGGGCGGCTTCTACGCGAACCTCGTCGAAGACAGCGCCTACACGAACACCGATCCGGGCAACGTGCGCGGCCTGCGCACGCGCTACGATTCGGACCAGTTCGCGGGCTTCGGCCAAATCGCGCATGATTTTTCGCCGCGCACGCGTCTCATTGTCGGCCTGCGCGCGGAGCACATTGCCCTCGCCGGTCGGGGTACGAGGACCCGTTTCCGCCAAGCGCGCAACACGTTCGACCCCTTGGTCACGTTTTCGCCGGCCTTCGATGACACCCTCCTCGGCGGGAAACTCACGCTTGAACACGATCTCGCCGGCGCCGTGCTCGCGTTTGCCTCGGTCACGCGCGGTTACAAAGCCGGCGGCGTCAACCTCGACGCGCGCATCAATCCGCCGGCCGATCCGCTTACTTACGGCACCGAGATGCTGTGGAACACCGAGGTTGGCCTGCGCGGCTCGTGGCTGGAGCGTTCGCTCACGGCCGAGATCACCGCGTTCAGCCTCGATCGCGCCGACACGCAGGTGCGCGACTCGGCGGGTTTCGGCGGCAACTACCGCTTCTTCACGGCCAACGCCCGCGCCGCCCACGTTACCGGCTTCGAGGCCGCGGTGAATTATGCGCTGACTCCCGCCTGGTCCGTCGCCGGCACGCTCGCGGCGATGGAGTCTGAACTCGATCCGTTTTCGCTCACCAACGGCAATTCCGGCGGAGGTCGCCCGCTCGCGAATACGCCGCGCACCGGCACCACGTTGGGCACGCGTTACCGGCCGGCCCCGACCGGGCTTTTCGCGTCGGCCGAACTCGTTGCCCGCGCCGAGCAATTCGACTCCAACAACCAAAACGAAGCGCGCCGCGCGTTCCGCCTCTACAACGCCAGCCTCGGCTATGCGTGGCGCGAATGGACGTTCACACTCTGGGGAAAAAATCTCACGAATACGCGCTATGAGAAACGCGTGTTCTTCTTTGGCAACGCAGACCCGGACTACGTCGAGACGCGCTACGAGACTCGGGCCGATCCGCGGCAGCTCGGCGTCAGCGCGGAGTATCGGTTCTGATCGCGCGGTTGGGCGCGGAAGTGGAGCTGGGGTTTGAAGTGGCATGGGGGTCCCGTCCATGGTTTTTGATTCTGCTCTCCTCCATTCGCCGTGCCTTCGGGTCGGGTCGGTGGCTACACGCGACGAGGGCGTCGCGTCCCCAAAGAAACGCACGGGCGCCCGATCCGCGGCGATGACGCGCGCCGTTATGGCGGTGCAAACAGGATGTGGGATTCGCCCGGCTTCATCGCCGGTGCGGTTTCCCCGATCAAAGTAAAATAGTTCTCTAAGGTCGGCCGATGATTGGTCCACAGTTCAAGAATCGCGAGGTGCCGGCCGGTCAGGTTTTGCTGATATCGTAGATTTTTGTCGCAGATGATGAAGACATCGAAGCCGGCATTTTCAGCGGCGGCCAGCAGGGTCCCGTTTTCCAGATCACCCCAGCCCATTTTCTGCGCCGTCCTCACCTCGTGCCCGGGCAGCGCGAGCCGCACCTGCACCGGTGTGCAGACGTCGAGTAAGATCTTCATTGCCCCAATTCTGCCGCGATGCGCTCGCCGCCGTGGCGGAGCACGGCCTGCGCGTCCGCGCGGGTGACGCCCTCAAAACTCTCCAGGAAATAGTCGAGGCTCAGACCCTCGGCAAGGTAGTCGAACATTGTCTGCACCGGCAGGCGCGTGCCGCGAAACACGGGCTTGCCGCCCAAAATCCCCGGGTTGGAAACCACGAGCCCGCTGGCAGCCGACTTGATTTCGAGGGTTGTGCTCATGGTCAGAACCTAGCGCCGGCCCCCTCCGCATCAAGCGCTCATCCGGGATCACCCGTGTGCGGTGGCGAAGGCGCTCCGGCCCACGGGCTTTTCTTGCCGCGTCGGCGGCGGGCGGTTCCACTTCGCGCATGATTGGAATCCAAGAGGGCGCGGGGGCGCGCACCAAAAAGAAAGCCGCGGAACGCGTGTTCCCGTTGCACCTGAGCTTGGTCGGCAGCGAGCCGCGCGTGTGGCGGATGGTGCTCGTGCGCGAGACGATGTGGCTCTCGCGCCTGCACGACTGCATTCAGGTGGCCTTCGATTGGTTCGATTATCAGACCCACGCGTTCAACTTCGACGACCTGCGCTATGGCAATCCGCTCAAGCGGGATGAGCTGGTGATCGAGGACGACCGCGACATCGCGCTCTCCGATCTCGATCTGGAGAACCGCGCGCGATTTTCCTACGGTTACCATTTCGCCGAAGGCTGGCAGGTCGAAATCCGCGTGGACAAGCCGGTGGCGATGGAGAAGGGCCTGCGTTATCCGCACTGCGTCGGCGGCGAGCGGGCCGGGCCGCCCGAGGACTGCGGCGGGCTCGAGGCGTTTCACGACATGCTGGCGTGCCTGAAGGAGCCGGAGACCGAACTCGGCCGCGAGTGGCGCGAGTGGATCGGCCCCGACTACGACGCCGAGGTGTGCGACGTCGCGAAGATCAACCAGTCGCTGCGGCGATTAACGAAGTAATTCGCGCTCGAGCCACAAAGTGCTCCTGACCCGACTATGGGGCTAAAGTGGGCCAAACGTTTGCCCGGATTAATTTCATGAACTCACTCTTGATTGAAAATCCACCTGCCCCCGCACGTTCTTGTTCACAAAATCCAAGTAAAAAACGCCGTTTAAGGCCTTTTAATTTTTCGAAACCACACACTACCCATGACCCTACAACACAAGCCGGGAACCACTTGGGACGACGTCTATCGTCGCGCCCGCCAAGCCGCTCCTGAGGCCTTTGAGGCCAACCGCATCGCCAACCTGATCGGCGGCGAGTGGAAGTTCGTCGGGGAAACCCGCCCGCACGCCTTGGCCATCGACGCCTCGTTGATTCCCGGCCCGCCCCGGATCGACAAGCCGACGGCCGTCTCGGCGGTCGAGGGGTCTGCGCGGCAGCATGCGAAATGGTCCAAGGTCCCGTTGGACGAGCGCCAGCGCCGCGTGCAGGCGGCTCTCGGGCTCCTCCGCGAGCACCGCGATACCCTCGCCCTTCTTCTGATGTGGGAGATCGGCAAACCCTGGCGCATCGCCTGCGCGGACGTGGACCGCTGCGTCGACGGGGTGGATTGGTATATCAAGGAAATCGAACGGCAGATGGAGGGGCGGACGCCGCTGACGGGTCCCGTTTCCAACATCGCCTCGTGGAATTACCCCCTGAGCGTGCTGGTCCACGCCGAACTAGCCCAATTGCTGGCGGGCAGCGCCGTCATCGCCAAGACCCCTTCGCAAGGCGGCTTCCACGCTTTGACGCTGGCGCATGCCCTGATGGTGCGGGCGGGATTGCCCGTGACGTTGCTTTCCGGCATCGGGGGCGACCTCAGCGACGCGCTCATCTCGTCTCCGCAGCTCGGCGCGCTGGCGTTCGTCGGCGGGCGCTCCAACGGCCGCAAAGCCGCGAGTACCTTGGCTGATTTGCGTCGTCGGCACATCCTCGAGCAGGAGGGTCTCAACACCTGGGGCATTTGGAATTTCTCGCAGTGGCCGCTGCTCGCGGGCCATCTCAAGAAAGGTTTCGAATACGCCAAGCAGCGCTGCACCGCCTATCCGCGCTATGTCGTCCAACGCCGCCTCTTGCCCGACTTCCTCGCCACTTACCAAGAAGTCATCGCCTCCCTGAAGTTCGGGAATCCCTTTGCGGTGGCCGCGCCGGGCGACCCGTTGCCGGAGTTGGATTTCGGACCGGTCATCTCTCAGTCCAAGGCCACCGATCTCCGGGCCCGATACGAAGAAGCCATCGTGGCCGGCGGCATCCCCTTAATCCGGGGCGGCCTGGGAGTCGGTCGCTTCATCGCGGGCCAAGACCAGTCGGCCTACATCGCGCCGGCCTGCGTGCTTAATCCTCCGACGGGTTGGTCCTTCCATCACAGCGAGCCCTTCGGGCCGATCGACTCGATTGTCATCGTCGATACCGAGTCCGAGCTCCTCTCGGCCATGAATGTCTCGAACGGCGCCCTGGTGGCTTCCATCGCGACCGACGACCCGGCTTTTGCGGCGCGGCTCCGGCCAGATGTCCAGTCGTTCAAGTTCGGCGTCAATGCTCCGCGGAGTCGTGGCGACCGCGAAGAAGTCTTCGGTGGCCGGGGCGCCTCATGGCGCGGCGCCTTCGTGGGCGGTGATCTGCTGATCTCGGCCTTCACCGACGGGGATCGGCCGCTCTGCGGCAACTTCCCCAACGGCTCGCTCTACCCGCCGAACGCCTGACCAGCAGGGCCAGCGGGCGGAGCACAGGCGGATTATCTTCCTTTATCCGCGAATCTTTTGTCCGCGGCGGCTTCTTCGCTGCGGGTCTCGGCTTCGGTAGTCTTGGCCATCTTGCGGAAGGCGGACATGGCGGAGTAGAAGGCGATGCCGAACAACACCATGATCAAACCGGCGAAATAAGGAATCAGCTCAACCATTTTTGGAAGCTCCGATGAGTTTGAGGTAGATACCGAAGCCGAGGATGGAGGGCACCCAGAGGCCGACAAAAATAGCTTCCACCTTATGGCCGGCGAAAAAGGTGATTTCAGAGAAAATGAGGGACAAGAAAGCAGAGGCGAAGAGCAGTTTGTCGGTGAGGGTAAACTTTGAGAACATGGTGGCAGCGTGGGAGGTGGGGGGGAGAAGTTTTTAATTAGTCTGCTCTTTGGCAGGGTGCAACCCGTCCGCTGAATAATTGGCGGGGGAGGGAATACCGGCCCGCCCCCGCCTGCCTACAAGCCCTTTAAATCAGGGCAAAAGCGCCGAGATTAGGAGCCACGGAGGCATCCCCAGCGCAGAGGGGTTTCGCCCACATCGGGACCAGAGTCGGGGTGGCCCCCTGCCACCCGAAACGATGGCAGCACTGTCGTGACGCGGTCCCGGCCCTACCCAAGGCAGCATCATTCATCCAGTCCTCTACTCTGTGCCCCTATGCCACTCTATGACAACCGCCCCCCTAGACAGAATGTATAGGTATAGTAGAATATGTGTACTATGAGTTATGATCGACGCGAATTCCTGAAAACCCTCACGCTGGGCGGGGTGGCCCTTTTCACTGCCGACTGGCTGAAGCGAGTCGAAGAGACGAAGGCGGCCTCGGCTGGGAAGCTGTTGCCGGCCTTGCCTGGCGAGAAGGTTAGCCCCAAGGGCGACCAAATCCGCGCCTTCTGGGCGAGCGACCACTTCGAGCTCTGCCTCAACGGCACAATCTACGACGAGGTGCCGGACTTCGAGGACGAGGACGCCGAGGAGTTCGATGACTCGGAGTTCGAGCAGGACGAGGAAGAGTCGGAAGAAGAATTCGAAGAGCGCGTCCAGGAGGCCCGCGACGAGTGGGAAAGCGAGCAAAGTTCCGACCGTGAAGGCCGCCTCGCGAATCACGAATTCGACTGGTATCGTCGCAGCTGTCCGGGTGCGCAGGCGGTTCCGTATCTGCGCGAGGTCTTCGATGCGCTGGAGGCGAACAGCGACGGGGTCGACCCGGGTGATTATAGTAATATCGGTGGCATCGAATTCCACGATGGAGCCCAGCCCGGCGATGACACCTATGTGGCCGCCACGGCGCCGGACTATGAGACCCTCGCTGCGCTGCAAAGCGCCCTCGTCGCCCTTGGCCGGAAATGCCGCGTGGTCATCGTGGAGCCGAATCCAAGCGATGCCGCGAAAGCATAGCCTTCATGGGGGAACTGCTGGCATGGTGAACGGCTGCGAAGCAGAGACATCACTACGGGTGGCGGGTGGCAGCCCCGGGTGGCAGGTGGCGGGGCGGGATTAGCTCAAAGGGAAACCGGAGACCGGAGGATTGGCTGGGGAGATACAATTCCAGGTGACGGGTGACGGGCACGGGAGCCGGGAGTTCAGGTGCCGGCTATTCGGGATTCAGCCGCGGGTGGCTGGT
>Ga0209444_10000442_pt1 | contig 22705 bp, 17 predicted proteins | sample LauGreFaBDMM15DN_2_FD_188215 | JGI IMG/M metagenome (GOLD analysis project Ga0209444, IMG submission 188215) | Freshwater lake microbial communities from Lake Michigan, USA - Fa13.BD.MM15.DN (SPAdes) (version 2) | ecosystem: Environmental > Aquatic > Freshwater > Lake | place: Lake Michigan... | reverse complement strand
ACGCATCCGTACTTTTTAAACCCGGAAAGTGATCCGCGTTGACTGGTTGCTTGTGTTTTCCCGCGTTGCATTCAAATCGAAGCGCTGACGAGACTTCCATTCCCACCATGTCCTCTGATGCCCAACTTCCGATCCGAGTTCCCCTGATCGCTGCCCCTGTAACTCCCTTCGCCTCGGACGGAACTTTAGACTTGGGGCCTGTGGAGACTTTGGCCGCTCGATTGGTTCAGCAGGGTGTAGACGGTGTTTTTGTCAACGGCACCACCGGCGAGAGTCACTCCCTCAGCGCGATCGAACGCTGTCAATTGGCCGAACGCTGGATAGCCGTTCTCCAAGGCACGTCTTTGCGGTGCATTATTCATGTCGGCTCCAATTGTCTTCGGGAGGCTCGCGAATTGGCGGTCCATGCTCAGAAATTTGGCGCAACGGGCATCGCCGCTCTGGCTCCGAGCTACTTCAAGCCGGCGGATGTGGAGGCTTGGGTTGAGTCCAGCGCATTCATTGCCTCCGGGGCTCCTGGTCTGCCGTTTCATGCCTATGACCTGCCAGGCATGACCGGAATCCATTTGGCCTCGGATCGATTTCTCCTTCAGGCCACTCAGCGGATTCCCACGATGGCTGGGCTCAAGTTCAGCAATCCGGACCTGGTGCTGCTGCAGCGCTGTGTGGAGGCTTTGAGTCCGGGGCAAGAGTTGCTCTACGGGTGCGATGACTTGCTGTTGCCGGCCCTCACTCTGGGAGCCACTGGAGCCGTGGGGTCGACCTATAATCTCGCGGCTCCCTTGTACCGAGCCATGCAGGCTGCGGCCGCCCGAGGAGATTGGGCGCTGGCCCGTCGTGCGCAGCGGCATTCCATCCGCCTGATTGAGATTCTGGGTCAGAGCGGGTACCTGGGTTCCCTCAAGACAGTTCTGTCTCATGAAGGGGTCGCGGTAGGGCCGGTTCGGCTTCCCATGCGCTCTCCGGATGTGGAGCAATCTCGTGAACTGCTGAGCGCATGGGAGTTATGGTCCGCCGGGTTGGCTGAAATCGTGGCGGCAAAGTCTTGATTTTAGGATCTCGCCGGTTCAAGGTTCTGTGCAGATTAGCGAAATTAGGCCGAACTTTGTGGGTGGTTTCATCGGAATTCCCGGTTGACTTCCCTAGGTCCGTTCCTAACCTCCGGAAGAAACAAAATTCAACCTCTTACACGCGATACCATGAAAATGATCGGGATCTCTCCCCGCTTCGCCGGCCTCTGCGCGATCACCGCGATGATGGCGGGTTCCTCTCTCTCTGCCGCTGAAACTGGCAAAGCTGAACTCACCGGAATTAAGGGCAGCGTCAAAGTGGACGGTCAGGCTGCGTTCGTGGGCGAGGCGATCAAGACAGGCCAAAAGATTGAGACCGGTGCCGGTGCTCAGGCCAACTTGTATCTTGCCGACAACGGTCCGACCGTCGTCATCCTTCCGGATTCCTCGATTTCCTTCGACGAGCTTTCGGTCGACAAATCCGGTTCCGAACCGGTGATCACCACCAAGATCAACCTCAAGGTGGGTACTGTGGCCGGTTACGTGAAGAAAACCTCTTCGCAGTCCTCCTACATCGTTAAGGGTTCGACCGTGACGGCCGTCATTCGTTCCTCGGAGTACCAGGTCACCGACAACGGAACGGTTGCTGTTTGGTCCGGTTGCGTGACGGTGTCTTACCGGGGTGTCTCCTACGAAGTGTGCGGCGGCCAGATGTTTGATCCCGCTGCAGCCTCTGTCGTCGCCAACACGATGATCCTGCCGGCCGGAATGCCTTCGGCTATTCAGCAGTCCGCCAACGTCAAGGTGACCGCAGTGGTTCCGACCCGGCCGAATCCTGTTCCCTCTCCGGTCAAGGCTGGTAACTAAGGTAGTTCTCTGAGGGTTCTGCATTGACGATCTATCGGTCTTAGTCGATGGGTCTTAGGTGGACTCCTAGCGAGTCGTTCAAGAAACCTTCAAAGAGAATTTATCAAAAAACCCCAGGGCTACGGCCCCGGGGTTTTTTGTTTTTTGTTAGTGCGCCCGGCAGGGCGCACGTTCCGATTCTGTGCCCGGCAGGGCGCATTTTCTGATTCTGCAACGGGCTTGTGCAGACACCGCAAATTTGAAGTCCCGACCGACGCTCGGTCGAAGAACCTATTCTCCATCGACCGCTGTCGCCCCTCCGGCTCGCGCTGAGAGCGGTTTCGGAACGCAACCGATGAGACTGAAGTAAATTCCTCTCAAAACTTTGTCCTGTGGAGTTGAATCTCTACGGTTTCCAGAGACAGTTCATCCATGCTTCCCATTCGCGTGCTTCAAAGCGCATTCCGGTGGATTCCGGCGATGGCGACGGTCTCGGTTGTTTCTGCCCTGGCCGCAGACCTGACCTTCAATCAGGACATTCGCCCCATTCTCTCCGACAATTGCTTTTCCTGTCATGGGTTGGATGCCAAGAAGCGTAAAGCGGGTTTGCGCCTAGATGTTGCAGAGGGAGCCTTTACCCCCAACAAAGAGGGCCGAGTGGCCATTCGGCCCGGCGACCTGAAGGCCAGTGAACTCTGGCAGCGTCTCGAGACGAACGATCCGGACTCGATCATGCCGCCGCCGGAATCCCACAAGACGATCAGCGCCGCCCAGAAAGATCTTTTGCGCCGGTGGATTCAACAGGGCGCTCCCTACCAGAAACACTGGGCTTTTGAACTGCCCCGCAAGGTTCAGCCTCCGTTGATGGCGGATAAAGCCTTCGGTCCTATTGATGTTTTTCTGGCGGACCGCCGGCGGCGCGAGGGCGTGTCTCCGGGGCCCGAGGCGGATCCGTCGACGTTGTTGCGCCGCCTGAGCATGGACCTCCGGGGGCTCCCGCCCACACCGGCCGAAGTGGACGCGTTCTTGGCAGACTCCGGTCCCGGGGGCTATGAGCGGTGGGTGGATCGCTTGATGGACAGCCCGCAGTATGGCGAACAAATGGGGCGTCATTGGCTCGACGTCGCGCGCTACGCCGATACCCACGGGCTCCACCTGGATAATGAACGTCAAATCTGGCCTTACCGCGATTGGGTGGTCCGGGCCTTCAACCGCAATTTACCCTTCGATCAATTCACCGTGGAGCAGTTGGCGGGAGATCTTCTGCCCAATCCATCTCAAGACCAGTTGGTGGCCACAGGCTTTAATCGAAACAATGTCACTACGGGCGAAGGCGGTGCCATCGATGCCGAGTTCGTGTTCCGCTACGCGGTCGAGCGAACCTCCACCACCGCGCAGGCCTGGATGGGGTTGACGGCCGGGTGTGCCGTCTGCCACGACCACAAATTCGACCCCATCTCCCAGAAGGAGTTCTATTCGCTTTATGCGTTCTTCCACAGCGCAGCCGATCCCGCGATGGATGGAAACGCGTTGCGCACTCCGCCGGTGGCTTCGGTAAAGTCGGAAAAGGATTTTCAGAAACTCACCGAAATGGAGACGGGTATTCAAGAGGCGGAGAAGGCGGTGGAGGCCCGTGTTCAGAGCTTGTCCTACACCGATCCTGCCACCCTGAGCCCGCAACCGCCGGCCCGAGAGGTTGAGACGGTTTGGCTCGAAGATGGGACTCCTGCTGGAGCCCGCGTCCAGGGTGCTCCCGCTTGGGTAAAATCGCCTGAGGGTCCGGTGAAGTTTGGTCAGTCCGCCCTGAAGCAGCGGGGAGATGGGTTGATTCAGGCGGTCTATGAGGGCCTGTCCCTTGAAGTTCCTGCTTCGGCTAAGGTGTTTGCTTGGGTTCGTTTGGATCCGGCCTCCACGCCTAAGATGGTCATGCTTCAATTCTTTCAGGGCGACTGGGAACACCGTGTCGTCTGGGGCGACGCAGGCGCCACCGAATGGGGCACCCAAGGCAAGCCCAGTCGCCAGCATGCAGGACCCTTGCCTCAGGCGGGGGAGTGGGTGCGATTGGAGTTCGATATCGAAGCTCTGGGACTGAAGGTCGGACAACCCATCACCGGGGTCGCCTACACGCAGCATGGAGGGTTGGCTCATTGGGATCGTGCCGGGATCGTGGGTCGCATCGATCCAGCTCGGGATCCGCGGTTCTCTCTCTCGGCTTGGATTGCTCTGAACCAGGGCAAGGAGGCCAAGGAAGTGCCGGAGAATCTCCGAAAGTTCCTCAAGGACGTGGCGGCCGACCAGCGGACGCCTGAACAAACCCGGATGCTCCGGGAGCATTACTTGGCCAAGGTGTGTTCGGAAACCCGGGCCACTTTGGATCCGCTCAATGCCACCGTGACGGACTTGCGTCAGCAGCGGGACAAATTCAGGGATCAGATTCCGCAGACCTTTATCTGGCGCGACATGGACAAACCTCGTGAGAGCTTCGTCATGGTGCGCGGTCAGTACGATGCGCCGGGCGAGAAGGTGGGGCGTGCAGTGCCTGCGGTCTTCCCAGCGATGAAGCCGGCCGGAGCGCTCCCGAACCGCCTCGATTTGGCCCGTTGGTTGGTGTCTTCGGATCATCCGCTCACCGCCCGAGTGACGGTCAACCGATTCTGGCAGCAGTTCTTTGGGGTGGGTCTAGTGAAGACTGCCGACGATTTTGGTTCGCAGGGCGAGCCTCCCAGTCATCCCGAACTACTGGATTGGCTGGCGGTGACCTTTCAGGAATCCGGTTGGGATGTGAAGGCACTGGTCCGCTCCCTAGTGACCTCGGCGGCGTATCGTCAGTCGGCGGTCCTACCGCCGGCTCTGCTGCAACGCGATCCGGAGAATCGTTGGTTGGCTCGTGGTCCGCGTTTCCGACTGGATGCCGAGCAGTTGCGTGACAATGCCTTGTTTGTTTCTGGGCTTCTGGACGGGACCGTAGGAGGGAAGGGAGTTCGGCCCTATCAACCGCCGAACATTTGGGAGCCGGTGGCCTACAGTGGTTCCAATACCCGCAATTACCGTCAAGAAACGGGTTCCTCTCACTACCGTCGCAGCCTTTACGTGTTCTTCAAACGCACGGCGCCACCTCCCTTCATGGCCACCTTCGATGCCCCCAACCGGGAGCAGTTCTGCTCTCGGCGTGAGCGCAGCAATACTCCCTTGCAGGCCCTGCAGCTCCTCAATGATATCCAGCACTTTGAGGCCGCACGCGGGTTGGCCAGCCGGATGATGACCGAGGGCGGATCCCGTCCGGAGGATCGCATTCGGTTCGCCTTCAAAACACTCCTGTCCCGTTCGCCCAGCGGAACGGAGATGGAAGTCGTTCGGACCACCTTGGACCGTTGTTTGGAACGCTATCAGGCGGATCCGGAATCCGCCCGCAAGGCGATCCGTGTCGGTGAATCGGCACCACGAGCCGGCTTGCCGGAAACCGAACTGGCTGCTTACACGCTGACGGCCAACTTGCTGCTCAACCTCGACGAAACCGTGACCCGCAACTGACTATGAATCCTCTGCTCGAATTTCAACTGAATCAGACCCGACGTCAGTTTTTTGGCAATGCAGGCATCCGCCTTGGCGGACTGGCACTCGCCACGCTCGGAGCCGGCAAGTTGCTGGGGGCTGCGGATTCTGCGGTTGCGCGGATTCATCCACCGTTGCCGGGATTTCCACACTTCGCGCCCAAGGCCAAGCGCCTCATTTACCTGCACATGAATGGGGCCCCGTCCCAGCTCGACTTGTGGGACCACAAACCGAAACTGCAGGAGTATTTCGACAAGGACCTTCCGGACTCAGTGCGCAACGGTCAGCGCATCACCACCATGACCTCGGGGCAGACCCGTTTTCCGGTGGCGCCGACCATGTTCAAGTTCAATCAAGCCGGCCAGAGCGGACGCTGGATAAGCGAGTTGCTCCCGCACACGGCTCGGGTGGTGGACGAAATTGCGGTGCTCAAGTCGGTTCAGACCAACGCTATTAATCACGATCCGGCCTGCACTTTCGTGATGACCGGCAGCGAAGTTCCGGGCAAGGCGAGTCTGGGCTCTTGGTTGGCCTACGGTCTGGGCAGCGAGAACAATGAGTTGCCCGCCTTCGTGGTGCTGACTCCCAACTGGTCGTCCAAGGCCGATGCTCAGGCGCTCTTCACCCGCATGTGGAGCAGTGGATATTTACCGACCCGCTACACGGGCGTGGCCTTGCGGTCCATCGGTGACCCCGTGCTGTACATCGACAACCCGCCAGGAGTCAGCCGGGAGGACCGGCGTGTGGTGCTCGATGCTCTCAATCGCCTCAATGCCAAGACCCATGAACGCTGGGGTGATCCGGAGACGCTGACGCGCATTGCCCAGTACGAGATGGCCTTCCGCATGCAGAGCAGCGTTCCGGACTTGGTGGACTTTTCCAGCGAGTCCAAGGCCACCACCGACTTGTATGGTGACGAGGTGAAGAAGCCGGGGACCTTTGCGGCCAGTGCGCTGTTGGCCCGCCGATTGGTCGAGCGGGGTGTGCGGTGTGTTCAGATCTTGCACCGGGGTTGGGACCAGCATGGCAATTTGCCGACTGAGATCCGCGCCCAGTGCAAGGACATCGATCAAGCCTCCGCGGCGCTCATCCATGATCTCAAGGCCCGGGGTTTGCTCGAGGATACCCTAGTCATCTGGGGCGGTGAGTTCGGTCGGACCGTGTATTCTCAAGGCCGCCTCACTCGCACCGACTACGGTCGCGACCACCATCCGCGAAATTTCTGCATGTGGATGGCGGGCGGCGGAATCAAGGGCGGTATCTCTTACGGCGAGACGGATGACTTCAGCTACAACGTTGCGGAGAACCCGGTGCACATCAACGACCTGAACGCCACCATCCTGAAATGCATGGGCGTGGACCACCGCCGGTTCACCTTCAAGAGTCAGGGACTCGATCAGCGACTGACCGGTGTCGAAGAATCCCACCCCATTCAGGCACTCTTGGCCTGAACGGAGTCCGGGTTGTTCACAAGGTCAGTGCCAGCGAGGCTCCCGACCCAGTAAGTGCCGCACGAAGAAATCCATGCGGCGTCGGCTGGCGTACGGGGTCTCGGCGGCGCCGTGGTTGGTTGAGGGCATGACGAGCAACTCGAAGTCCTTGTCCGCGCGCACCAGCGCGGCACTGACTTGCAGGGTGCTGGCCGGATCCACGTTGGTGTCCACCTCGCCCACGATAAGGAGGAGTTTGCCCGTCAGCTTGTGGGCGTCCTCGACATTGGAACTGCGGCGGTAGGCCTCGTCGACGGGCCAGCCGAGCCACTGCTCATTCCACCAGATCTTGTCCATCCGGTTGTCGTGGCACCCGCAGTCTGCCACGGCCACCTGGTAAAAGTCTCCGTGGTCCAGCAAACCACGGAGGGCGTTCTGTCCACCGGCGCTTCCGCCATAGAGACCAATGCGGCCGAGGTCGATCCAGGGCCGCGATTGGGCCGCTGCCCGAATCCAGAGTTTCCGGTCGGGAAACCCCGCGTCCGCGAGGTTCTTCCAGGCGACATCATGAAAGGCCTTGGAGCGCTGGCTAGTGCCCATGCCGTCGATTTGGACCACCACGAAGCCCAGTTCGGCTAGGGCGTGTTGCCGGGTCCATCGGCCGAATTCCTTAGGCACGAATGCGCCCTGGGGCCCGGCGTAAATCTCTTCGATCACCGGGTAGCCAACCTTCGGATCCAGGTGCGACGGGCGGATGAGGATGCCATGGATGTCGGTGGATCCGTCGCGACCTTTGGCGGTGAACCGTTCTGGGATCGACCATCCGGAGGCCAAGAGTCGGGTGATGTCGGCCCGCTCGAGTTCCAGCACCTTGCGGCCGTCGGTCGCGCTGCGCAGTTCGGTGATGGGCGGTTGGTCCACCCGGGACCAGGTGTCGAGGAACCAGCGTCGGTCGGGCGAGAACTGAACCTTGTGGGTGCCGTCACCCTCGGTCAGCACTACGAGCCCGGTGCCGTCCATATTTACCCGTGCGAGGTGCAAGTAGTAGGGGTCTTGCCCCGGTCGGATTCCGCCGGCGAAGAACCAGATTTGCTGGCGTTTTTCATCGACGTGTTCGACCGAGCGCACCACCCAGTCGCCCTGCGTGATCGGGTTTTTGACGGTGCCGGTGGCGATGTCGATGCGCCACAGGTGGCACCAACCGCTGCGTTCGGACATCCACACGAGTTCGCCGCGCGGGTGCAGCCAGTGACGCCAAGTCTTGGCGGTCCAATCCACCATGGTTTTTGGGGCTTCCTCGACCACGGTGCGGACTTTTCCGGTGCGGTTGACGGCCAAGATCCGGTACACCTGATGGCCTCGTTGGTTGTAGTTGACGTAGAATTCCTGACTGTCCGGGGCCCATTGAACATCCATGGCCCCGCTCTCGGTGAAGGGGTTTGGATAGTGCTTCTCGTCCACGTCATATTGGCGAAATCCGTCCACAGCAAAGACCCGAAGAAGCGGGCGAGGCAGGGCGTCGCCCGGTTTGGGATAAGTGTGTGAATGAACCTGAGGCTGAAGCTGATCCTTCGGAGCCGCTTCGATCCAGGAGACGGTGCGTGAGGAGACTCCTCGAACCCGTCGTGCCACCAAGTGAGTAGAATCTGGAGACCACTGCACGTCGGAGTGATAGGCGTCCTCAGTGGTGCCGTCCCGGCTCAGGCGCACGGCCTCTCCGCCGGCTTTGGGTCGCAGGAACAAGTTGTTCTCGCTCAGTTCGACCGTCCATTTTCCGTCGGGTGAATCCTGCGGACTGGACTGGGGTCCTGGGGTTGGGTCTGCCGATGCGGCGGCTGACTTGGTCCCGTCGGGTGGGGTGACGAACTCCGCTCGCCCTTCGCTTTCCTGTGCGGTGAATATTCCCAAAACACTGCCGTTCCGGTCGGTCCCGAGCCAGACATGCCCGGAAAAGGTGTGCTGACGGCGTTCGGCTCCCGGGCGCAGGCGACCGTACGGCCTGCGAGTTCCCTGATCGTCTAGCCAGTACAGTTCGACATCCTCGGTCGTCCGATTCACCAGAAGGATCTCCGTCTCCTCACCCGTGTTGCGGGACCGCTTTGGGATCCGCTGTGCCGAAGCCATCGGCAGCAGGTCTTCGGGCTTTGGGTCCGACTCCAGTACCAGTTCTGGAACCATAGTTTTCCAGCGCTTTCCTCCCTGCCGGAAATGGAGAGCCCGGCGCTTGCCCTCGAGTTCTACGGTCAGGGAATCTAGTTTCAAGGATTCGGGCAGCACCGGATTACCCAGCGCTGTGGTAAGATGGGTCGCCAGCGTCGCGGCGTCGAAGAGCGGTTCCCGAATGCCACGGTCCGGGTCCACGAAGATGAAATCCCGCCGATCAGGGCCGCTCACCACCCGATACCAGAATTGGCCGCCACCACCGGCGATCCATTGGGGTTGGATCGAGGCGCGGAACACCGTGTTTTCAGTGCGCTGGGCTAGGCTCATGGCCCGTTGGTAATCCTCTCGAGAGCCTTGGGCGAACGCGGTCAGGCAGGTGAGTAAGAACATGGTCCAGCCGGATCCTTGAGGGCGACAACGCCATCGGAACCCCGGCGACTTAATGGTCTGGAGACGGATCATTTGCCTCACTCTGACATCGCCCTGAATTAGGTCTTGCAGCACCCTCCGATTATGTCCGTCAAAGTCCGCACAGGCGTGGCCGAGAGGGTGCCTACAGTGACTCATCTTCCCGTGAGTCTGTACGCCGAGATTTTCGAGCATGTGCCTGACACCGCATTCTTCGTGAAGGACACCGCCGGTCGTTACACCGCGGTTAATCAATCCCTCGCCGAGCGGGTGGGTTTTCAACGCACCGAGGACCTGGTGGGCAAGACGGTGCGCGAAGTCTACCCGATCGAGTTGGCGACTCGATTTGCCCGGCAAGACGAGGCGGTTCTGCGAACAGGGCGGCCCATCATCGAGAAACTGGAACTGCACTGGTACCCTCGGCGAAAGGCGGGTTGGTGCTTCACCACTAAGTTCGCCATCCGGGACGACCTCGGGCAAATCATCGGGCTGGTGGGCATCTCCCGGGACCTTCAGGTGCCTGCCGGGGCCGGCCGGATTCCGGCCGGACTTGCCTCAGCACTCGATCATCTCGAGGCCCACTACGACGAGGAGTTGAGCCCGACCTCGCTCGCGGAGCGATCGGGCATCCCGCCGGTCCGCTTTGCCCGCCTCATCAAAAGGCTCTTCAGAACTACCCCGAGCCAGTTAATTTCTCACACCCGACTGGCGGCGGCCTCCCGATGGCTGGAGGAGAGTCAAAAGCCCGTGGCTGAAATCGCCCATGCCTGTGGGTTTTATGACCACAGTGCCTTCACTCGCGCATTCCGGGCGGCCACGGGCCTGACACCCACTCAATTCCGTCTAAGCCGTCGGGCCGATGCTTGAACTTTCCGAGGCGTCGCACCACCAAGGCTTAACGGCGTTCGTTGTAATCGCTTGAGGCATAGCGCGACCGGAGTTCCTCGATTCGTCGCATCAGTGTGTCGGAAGGGGCGGGCCAGTGATGCCAGCGAACTTCCCAATCTTCCTCAGCGCTCCGAAGCATCGCCTCTTCCCAGCGGGTTCGTAAGACATCGGGTGGAGTTGGTTGGATGCTGCCCTGGATGAGCAGTCCCTGTTTATTTCTGCGCTGGGCGGCCCCGGCGATCTTGCGGCCCTGGAACAGCAGGTCTTCCCGCTCCGCACCGAGGAAGCACTGTCCGGGGCCGGCCGGATCACAACACGGTGCTAACTCGGTCTTGAGGCCACAGTGGGCAAAGGCCCGTTGGAGCCAGGAATGCGCGCGACGGTAGCTTTCGACCGCTGAGAGCGAATACCAGGGGTGCTGTGGGGGGACGACGATCGCATAAGTCCAGTCTGCCTCGTGGGAAACCAGTCCGCCTCCGGTGGGGCGTCGGATGAGCGGTCGCAGTGGGGTCCAAGCGGCGATGTTTGCATGCCGTTGGAAGTAGCCGAAGGTGGCTGATGGGGATGTCCAGGCATAGCTGCGGAGCACCGGACGACGGAGTTCCGCTGCGGCTTCCAGCAGTGCTTCGTCCCAGGCCATGTTGGCGGGAGCGTCTCCCGTTGAGGAATCCAGCCAGTACCATTCATCGCCCATTTCGATGGCAAAGGTGCGCTGTAGAGACCGAGATCGCAAAGGCGCATTGCTTCGGGGTGGGTTCTCTGGCAACCAAGCGGTCCTGACTATGAATCGCCGCTCGATTTCTGTGCTGCTGGCCGTTGCGCTGCTGGCGCTCCTTTCCGGATGCAAGGAGCAAGCACCCGAATTGGCTACCCAATGGCATTTCGTTGGAGCCGATGGGTTGCGCACCCAGACCGGAGCCTTGGCATTGCGGGCTTTCTTCTCTCACAGCAATGCCCCGGCGTTGACCGATCGGCTGCGTTCAAAGGCCACTCGTGCGGCGCTAGAATGGCTCTCGGAAACCACCACCACCGACGCCGTGGTGACGCAAGCGCAACCCCTGATGGCCGACTTGCTGGCCCATGAGTCCGCCGGTGAGGTGTGGCGTCAAGGTGATGGATCTAAGGAAGTTTTCTTGGCTGTTCGGATCACCGCCGAGCGGGCCCCCATTTGGAATGACCGTTATCCGGCCTTGGTGAAACCCCTGGGCTCTAAGGCGTCCGGGGCTTGGGTCAGCGCCGAGAAGGGTTGGCTCTTTGCCGTGAGTCCGTCGGATTCGCCAAGGGCCAAGAGTTTCCGGTCCCGCGTGCTCTCGGCCTCCAATCCTCCGGCCCGGTTGTTGGAGTTTCAGAAGGCACCGGGTGCATGGCCAGGAATTCAGGCCACCGCGGTAGCCACCAATGGGGCCGTCGCGTGGTCCGGAACTTTGAGCAAGCCGGGTCTGGCTGAATTATCTCTGCGTGATTGGCAGTACCCGACCAATTTGATTTATGATCCGTTAGTCTCGCTGACTGCTATCCGCGGTGTCACCCCCCAGGTGTTGAGCCTGCTCGGTCTGGAGGGCTACCTTCAGGGTCAGGAAATCGGCCAGATGTACCTCTGGGCCCAAGCCGAGTCGCCCTTCCAGAGTTATGCCGTGGTCCATGTGAAGGACTCGGCTTCGGTGCTCAAGGCGGCTAATGCGGAATTGAGCCGCCGTTATTCGACCAATGCTGAACCGGGCAAGCTGGATGGCCTGGTGATGTACGATGCCGAGAAGCAAATCCTCGCACTCAGCAGTGCCCCGTTTGTCGTACCGATGCTCAGCGGAACGGAGAATCAGAAGCCTGGCTTTCTGGGTTTTAGCATGGTTCCGCGGCAGCGTTCGGTTCAACCCGTGCCTAAGGAATTGCTCCAACAGCTCCAGCAACCGGGTTTGGTGGCGTATGACTGGGAGATTACTTCCGAGAACTTCGTCCACTGGTGGATCAACCTTCAGAACCGTGATCTTTCGTTAGGCCTTAATCCGGCTCCTGGGGATGGTCTGGCTAACCTCTGGCTGACCGACACCCTGGCCAAAGTGGACAACACCGTAACCCAGGTCCGGCAGTCGGGCCCCGGGGTGTTCACTTGGAGTCGCAAGGCTCCGGCGGGTTTGAGCGCCATGGAGTGGGTTGTCTTGGGGCGATGGCTGGATCCGGCCACGCCACGCAAGCCCAAGGCTGCCCGTCTGGCTCCTCCGCCCCCGATGGGGCTCCCCCAGACACCGTCCGCGAAGACTCCTCCTGCTCCCAAGCCTGTTGCTAAACCCTGACCCCACATGCTGAAACTCGGCGTCAATATCGATCACGTTGCCACTCTCCGTCAGGCTCGGTACCGCGGCATGGAACGGGGAGAACCCGATCCCATCGCTGCGGCGCTTTTGTGCGAGCAAGCCGGTGCCCATGGGATCACAGCCCATCTGCGGGAGGATCGCCGACACATCATCGACCGAGACATCGTCGCTTTGAGGAAGGCCATCCGCACCCGCCTCAATTTCGAAATGGCCAATGCTCCGGAGATCGTGGAGATCGCTCTGGCGGTCCGGCCCGACATCGTTTGTCTGGTGCCGGAGAAGCGGGAAGAGATCTCCACGGAAGGTGGGCTGGATGTTCTGGGGCATGAAGCCGCACTGAGGGAGACCATCCGTCGGATGAAAGAATCCGGCATCGAGGTCAGTCTTTTCGTGGATCCGGATCTGGCCCAAATCGAGGCATCCGCCCGTGTGGGTGCGCAATTCATCGAATTGCATACTGGAGCCTACGCCGAGGTGTTTCATCAAAAAGCCGAGCGGAACCGGGAGTTGGAGCGCTTGGTTGCCGCTGCCGAGCAGGGCTATCAAGTGGGTCTGCGGATTAATGCCGGGCACGGACTCAATCGGGAAAACCTACCGCTCTTGCATGTGGTTCCGCATCTTGAGGAGTTGAACATCGGCCATTCCATCATCAGTCGGGCCCTTTTTGTCGGCCTAGAGAAGGCTGTGCAGGAAATTCTTCAGGTCATGGAGGGCTACGGGGGCAAGCCTCAAACTCTTTCGGCACCATGATTCTGGGTGTGGGAATCGATTTGGTGGAGGTCGGGCGCATTCGGGATTCGCTCGAACGCCTGGGCGAGCGGTTTGCCCGTCGAATCCTGTGTCCGGCCGAATACGATTATTGCTTCAGTCACACCGATCCTTCCACTCATGTCGCGGCTCGGTTCGCCGCCAAGGAGGCCGTGAGCAAAGCCTTCGGGACAGGCATCGGAACGGAGCTCGGGTGGTTGGACATCGAGGTGATCCGTTTGGAAAGCGGCAGCACCCAAGTCCGACTGCAGGGAGCGGGGACTCAGTTGATGGAACGCCGATTTGCGAAAACCATTCACCTCAACCTGACGCACACCGCGCAATACGCTTCGGCTGTGGCCATTCTTGAGGGTTGATTTGCAGGATGACCGGAGTTGCCCCAAGTGTTTTCGGTCGTTTCGCTAACGTGCTCTCAGGGGCTTGAACTCAGGCTTTTGATGGGTTCAAAACCACAGGCTCCGCCGAAATCAGCCGGGGCTGGTCTGGCGGAGCCTTAGGAAGTTCAGGGAAATGATAGGAGTCGAACGTTCGGCTCCAGATGAATCCAGGGTCAGCTCACACCATCGGCGAACTCGACGGGGTTTCGAACCGCCTCGAATGCTTCTATTTTCTTACGGAGCTTGGCCAAGGCGATATTTTGCACCTGACGAATGCGTTCCCGGGTGACGCCGAACTTCTGGCCAATTTCGTCGAGAGTTTTCTCCTTACCCCCATCGAGAGCAAACCGTTCGCGCAAAATGGTCATCTCGCGAGAGTCTAGGATATGAAGGGTATTCTGAAGCAGGAGATGGGTAGTGCGGCTTTCGAGGCTCTCGTAGGGGGTCTGGCAGGAATCATCCGCCACTACATCACTCAGTTTGCTGGAATCTTCGTCACCCAAGGATTCGTCGAGCGAACTGGTCCGCAAGGAGGCTCGCCGCCAGAGACGAACTTTGCGTAGCGGAGCATCCATCTCGTCAGCAAGTTCCTCATCGGTTGCCTCACGGCCGAAGAGTTCCTGCAGTTCCATGGCTGCACGGCGCATTTTGGAAATCTTGTCCACCAAGTGCACGGGCAGTCGGATGGTCTTGGACTGGTTGGCCAAGGCTCTCTTGATGGACTGTTTGATCCACCAGGAGCTGTAGGTGGACAGCTTGCCACCCTTGGAGGGATCGAAGCGCTCCACGCCTTTCATAAGGCCGATATTCCCTTCGTTGATCAGGTCCAAAAGGGGCAGGCCTAAGCCGTCATAGTCCTTGGCGATTTTCACTACCAGCCGGAGGTTGGCTCGGATCATGTGCTCGCGGGCGACGGAATCACCCTTCTTGATCCGAGCAGCGAGGGCGTTTTCTTCGGCCACCGTGAGCAGCGGCACTTCGACGGCCTCACGCATGTACAAGTTGAGGGCGCTCTTCGATTCGTAGATTTCGCGAACGGGCTCAGGAGGACTCTGCAACACCGGGATGCCATCGATCATTTGGAGTCCGGGTCTCTCAGATAAGGCGACCATGATCGCCCTAGCTTTTCTCGGGCGGGAAGGGGATTTCGCTGCTCGGGTGGCCGAAGCAGAAAGCACCTTCAGCGGCTTAATCTGAGTTTTAGACCTCAGGGTTTTGAGCTTCACCGTTTTTTTGGACCTCACCGACGAAGGTTTTGAGATCGAAGAGAGTGTGACAGTGGGCGACAGACGTTTCCCAGTGACGGAGGCCTTAGATGGAACTGCAGCCTTCTTCAGATTTTTTTTGGACGGCTTCATCGAGGGAGGAATGGGATTAGTGATTGTTTCAGAAAATTTGAGGGACTCACCAACCGGCAAAAAGAATCTGAGAGATAGAGCGGAAGATGTCAATAGTTTGGTGCACATTTGTCTAAGTAAGAGTTAACAAAGATTGCCTCGTCAGGAGGCTTTGGTGAGCTTTTGTTCCGATTTGACGCTCTTCAAAACAAAGTTTTCGGCTTTCAGCCTCATGTCCTTGATTGTGTGGAATTATGAGCTAACCGTCTGCGCCGATGAGTGAGGTCTTGGTAAAGCATTCGATCAAAACCGTTGCGCGGCAAACGGGGTTGAGCCCCCATGTTATTCGTGCGTGGGAAAAGCGGTATCAGACGGTCCAACCAACCCGTTCGGAGGGAAAACAGCGCCTGTATTCCGCCGCGGACATTGGTCGCCTAACCTTGCTGCGCCAAGCCACTGAAGCCGGATTTTCTATCGGAACCATCGCCTCCATTCCCCTCGAATCCCTGCGATCTTTGCTGTCGAATTCAGAACGAGGAGCTTCGTCGGTCGGTCGTTCTCGAGGGGTGCCTCCGGAGGCCTCGGAGGGAGCCTCAATAGACACTGGCGAAGTGGAAGAAGCGGGCTCTCCGAGGGGATCAAACATCAGCCGCTTTCCATTAGCCGTGGCTGGGCCTTCCATCGAGGGGTCGTTTGGATTTTTGGAGGGAGCCTTCGAGGCTGTCCTGCGCATGGATGCGGTGGCTCTCGAAGGCTTGTTGGAGCGAGCCTCTGTGGCGATGGGGCAGATTCGTTTACTGAGCGAGTTGATCGTCCCCTTGGTCGAGCGGATCGGTGAGGGATGGTTGACGGGGCAGGTCAAGGTGGCTCACGAACATGTGGCTACGGCGGTCCTGAGAACCTTTCTGGGCAACATCGCCCGCCCGATTGCTGTGCACCCGCGGGCGCCCGTTCTGGTGGTGGCGACTCCCTCGGGTCAGCTCCACGAACTGGGGGCCATCATCGTTGCTGCCGCGTCGACCGGCATGGGGTGGCGGGTGGTTTATGGTGGCGCCTGCCTGCCCGCCGAGGAAATTGTCAGTGTAGCCATTCACCAGGGTGCGAGGGCCGTCGGCTTAAGTATCGTGCACCCGACGGATGATCCGATCCTCCCTCAGGAACTGAAGCTCCTGCGACGACTGCTCCCCGGAGCCACGCGCATTCTTGTTGGAGGGCGGGCTAGCTGCGCCTACCAGTCCGATATAGACGCGATCGGTGCGATCCGAATAGGCAACCTTGAAGACCTTAGGTTGCAGCTCAATGAGTTGCGGGGTGAAAACTCCGCAGGTTCTGTCGGTCGTGGCTGAAGCGGGGCTGGAATAAAGTGTGCCCTGTGAGCAGTGCGGTGCAGCGGTGAGGTGCTGTGTCAGTGACGGTGTAAAAACCGATGAAACCTGCCGGTTTGAAAATCACTGAGCTAAGAAACTCAATGGATCACCGATCGAGCCTGAGCTTGTCGGTGGCCCCAAACGAATTTTGATCAACTCTGGTGGGCCCTGGACGCGTTCGGCCTCCTCTGGAAGAAGAAAGAAACGCGGGCGCTCATTCTGGAAAGAAAACGGATCCGAGGATCCGACAAAACCGCGAATTTCAAATCGGCCACTTTCCGTGGATTCTGGAACGTTGCTGAGGGTACTGAAGGCTGCGTTAGAAAGGTCGGGCTCAGGCGAACCTGCTGACCCGCGAATCCCCTGAAATTTAACTGACCCTCGATCCCCCGTTGGAACCTGAAGTTCTTGAAGTCCTGATTTCTGGAATCCCTTGGGTTTATCTGACCTCTGGCTGCTAGTTGCCAGGCTTCTCCGGAAACGAGGTCCCGGGAGGAGGCCCCCCGGAGACCTGATTTGCCGCCAGAGCGTTCAGCGCGAACCCGGCCCCATCGAGAGCAGGAACATGATGTTGTTCGGCGTCTTTTTGAGTTTTCCGAGCAGCAGATCCATGGACTCCACCGGCGGAACTCCCACCAAAGCACGACGAAGGACCGAGATCCGCTGGTACTCGTCGGGATGGTAGAGCAGCTCCTCTTTACGAGTGCCGGATTTCTCGATGTTGATCGAGGGGAAGACGCGGCGGTCCACCAGAGATCGATCGAGATGGATCTCCATATTTCCGGTGCCCTTGAACTCCTCGAAGATGACTTCGTCCATTCGGCTTCCTGTGTCCACCAGGGCGGTGGCCATAATGGTCAGGGAACCACCTTCCTCAATGTTTCGGGCCGCACCGAAGAATCGCTTGGGCTTGTGGAGCGCATTGGCGTCCACGCCGCCCGAGAGGATCTTGCCTGAGTGCGGTTGTACGGTGTTGTAGGCGCGGGCCAATCGGGTGATGGAGTCCAAGAGGATCACGACGTCCTTCTTGTGTTCGACCATTCGTCGGGCCTTTTCGATGACCATTTCGGCCACCTGAACATGCCGCTCGGGCGGTTCGTCGAACGTGGAACTCACGACCTCGGCACCGCGGCAGGAACGCTCCATGTCGGTGACTTCTTCCGGGCGCTCATCGATCAGCAGAATGATGAGGTGGCTGTCCTGATTGTTCTTCAGGATGGCGTTGGCCAGCTTTTGCATGAGCACCGTTTTGCCGGTGCGGGGCGGGGCGACGATGAGTCCGCGGGTGCCCTTGCCGACCGGGCAGACGATATCTACCACGCGAGTGCTGTACTCATCCTGCGCGGTCTCGAGGAGAAAACGTCGGTTTGGGAACAGCGGGGTGAGGTTATCGAAATGGGTTTTTTCCTTGGCCTTGTCGGGATCGATTCCGGCCACGCGCTCTACCTTGAGCAGGGCGTAGAACTTCTCTTTATCCTTCGGTGGGCGTACCTGTCCCTCGACATCGTCGCCAGTGGCGAGATCAAAACGCCGGATTTGCGAGGGGGAGACATAAATGTCTTCCGGGCAGGGCAGGTAGTTGAAGGCTGGGGAACGCAGGAAACCAAAGCCCTCGGGCATGACCTCCAAGACCCCGCGGGTGTTGATGATACCGCCGGCAGCTAAGTTGCGTTGGACGATCTGGAAGATGATCTCCTGCCGCTTGAGCGTGCCGTAATTTTCGATGCCGAAGTGCTTGGCCACATCGGCCAGAGAACCGATGGGCATCGGTTGCAATTCGTGCAGGTTGAGGTTCTTGGGTTCGACAACCACCTTAGGTTTCTCCGGAGCGTCAGGCGCGGGAGTGTCGTCGTTGGGCGCCGCCATCCGAGCTCGAGGCGGTAGCGGAGAGGCCTTCGCCACCAAGGGTTCATCATCGGCCTCTCGGGAACCGGCCGGTTCTGGAGCCGGAGGCCGAACAGTGAGTGATGTGTCTTCGGCGATCGAATCTGCCTTAGAGGCCTTGGGAGCCTTAGGGGCTTTTGGGGCGTCTGTGGAAGCCGGTTTTTGTTCGAGCAGTTCTGGTTGGGCTTCAGCTTTCTTGCGGGGCGTCCGGGCCTTTTTGGGCTCGGACGGGTCTTTAGGTGCGCGGGGCATTTGAAAATGGGTCTGGATCGGATGGGCTTACCTCGGTAGCGCCTTTGAAGACGCCAACGCAGTTCCGAACGGGGATTTTACCGGGGGGAAAAAACTGGCAACATCGAGGACTGTGTTGCCGCCTGCGGAAGCGCAAGATCCTTCTGAACCGAAGGCGCCGCAAGTTATTTAGGGTGACAAAATCTTTTCCGTGGTTTTTTTGAAAGACCGGAACCACTCAGCACTGGCCATCCGACCATCCTCAGGAGCTTCCATACCTTGTGGTCGTGGGTGAGGCTTCGTACCGTGGCCGCACGGTGAATCGCATTCTCGTCCTGTCTCTTTCCGGCATTGGCGACACGCTCATGGCGACCCCAATGCTGCACGAATTGCGTCTCCAGTACCCGTCAGCAACCCTAGATGTGCTGGTTTTGTGGGCCGGGGCCGCTCAAGTGCTTCGGGGCAATCCCCATGTCCGGGAGGTGATCCAACATGATTTTCTGAAGGCGAGCCAAGCCTCATCGGCAGCCCGTTGCTTGGAATTGCGAGGTCGCCGCTATGACCTCTCCATCAACACCCATACTCAGGGGCGTCGTGGATATCGGCTGATTGCCCGCTTAATTGGCGCCCGTGTGAGACTGAGTCACGAATATGAAAATCAGTCATGGATGGATCGGTTGTTGGTGACCCAGTCGCTGCCTCAGGACTATTCGCTGCATGTGATGGAGAACAACGCCCGACTGTTGGGATTGTTGGGTTTATCCCCTCAGTTACCGAGCCCTGAGTACGAAGTCTTCCTGTCCGAAGAGGAGCGGCAATGGGCGATGGGCTGGTTGGAGAAGCGAAAGCTTTTGGGGCGTCCGTGGCTGGGCATTCACACCGGATCGGGCGGCACAAAGAACCTCGCGCTGCGTCGATGGCCTGTGGGTCACTATGCTCAACTGCTTCAGGAATGGCGACGGCGGAGCCCATCCATTCCCGTGGTCCTCTTCGGCGCCCAGGAGGAGCGGGCCTTGCACGCTCAGTTGCGTCAAGCGGGCGCTGAATTCGTGGAGGCCGAGTGTCCCGGCTTGCGGGAAGCGATGGCTTTGGTGGGCCATGCCCAGGGGTTCCTAAGTGTGGACACCGTGTTCATGCACATCGCCGCCGCGATGGGGGTGCCCCGGCAGTGGGTCATCGAGACACCGACCCTGAACCGGCCGGTGCATCCGAGAAGGGTCGATTGGACATTAATTCCCAATCCCTCCATCGCAGGACGCCACCTCGACTTTTATCGCTACGACGGTCGACCGATCGCCGGCACCGCCGACGAATTGCTGGGCATCATGTCCTCGGTTTCGGTGGAGTCGGTCTTGAGTTTTCTGGAATCCTGGGCCGCAGGCATTCGGACCGATGGGTGAGCAGGTGAGTCACTGCTCTACAACCGGACTCGCCTCGGCTAGTTCCACAAAATTGGCCAACAAACGGAGTCCATTTTCCTGGCTCTTTTCCGGATGGAACTGGGTGGCGAACGTGTTTCCGCGCCAAACGGACGAAGCAAAGGTTGCCCCATAGGTGGTTTCAGTGGCCACGAGAATTGGGTTGGCGGGGCGGGGGTAGAAACTGTGAACGAAGTAGAACCAACTACCCTCGGGGATTCCGCGGTAGAGCGGGCAATCCGGTTGGCGGAGGTGGATTTGGTTCCAGCCGATTTGTGGGATCTTCAAGTGAGGCATCTCCTGGGTGGGTTCGAATCGAACCACTGGCCCTTGAAAGATTCCGAGTCCTGAGGCGCGCGAATTAAATTCTTCGCTTCGCTCGAAGAGAGCCTGATAGCCGACACAAATTCCCAGAAAGGGTCGGTCGGCTGCGATCCATGCGCGCACCGCACCAAGAAGCCCCTGCCGCTCCATGGCCTGAATGCAGTCGTCAAAGGCACCCACACCGGGCAGGACGATACCTTGAGCGCCGGCCAAGGCCTCCGGAGTGCGCGTCCGCACCACCTCCGCACCCGCCTTGCGGAGAGCTTTTTCTACGCTGCGGATGTTCCCGGAATCGTAATCGAGGAGCGCGATCACCGGCCACGACACTATGCCTCGAGTCCCGTTTGGTCCATGCCGGAGCCGGGAATTGCGTCGAGAGAGGCGAGTTCGCGTTCGGTCTTCAGGCGGAGTTGCCCGCAGGCCGCATCGATGTCATGCCCTTTTTCCAGCCGGAGAGTACAGGTGACTCCAGAGCGCGTAAGGGCCTCAGCGAATCGCTGACAGCGGGACTCTTCGGGGCGTTTCCAGGGCAAACCTTCGACCGTGTTGTAAGGGATCAGGTTCACCTTGGCGTGCAGACGTAGAGCAAGATCGGCCAACGGTTTGACCTCTGCGAGAGCCTCATTGACCCCAGCGATCAGAATGTACTCCAAGGTGATCATCTTTCCCTTCTTTTCCAGATAGTGACTACAAGCCTGAGTCAGTTCGGCCAGCGGATACTTCCGGTTGATCGGCATGATTTGGTTCCGGACCACGTCGGTGGCTCCATGAAGAGAAATTGCCAGACGGAACTGCTCGGGTTCATCGGCCAATTGGCGAATTTTTGGAGCCAAACCACTGGTGGAGATAGTGATTTTCCTGGCACCGATCCCGCCGCCCCACGGAGCGTTTAGCGAACGCAGAGCCACCATTAGATTGTCATAATTGGCCATAGGTTCCCCCATGCCCATGATCACCAGATTATTGACGAGTCGTTGGCTGGTGGCTTTGTCGGAGACCGACTCCTCTGGGGTATGGGGTTGTTGGGCGTGCCAGCATTCTACTCCGATGATTTGCCCGATGATTTCCCAAGGGGTGAGGTTTCGCTTCCATCCATCCAGACCGCTGGCGCAGAAGCGGCAACCGTAGGCGCAGCCGACTTGTGTTGATACGCAGAGTGTGTGGCGGTCAGCACCCTCGCCGTACAGGGCGGGGTTGGCGGGTATAAGAACACTTTCGATCAGAGCCCCGTCCTTCAGTCGCCACAGGAATTTCTGAGTGCTATCTTGCGAGCCCTGTTTACGCACCAGACCCAGAGATCCCAGGCTCCAAGTTGAGGCCAGCTGAGATCGTAGTAATTTAGAGAGGTTGGTCATGGAATCCCAACTCCCGGCCCGCCTCACGTATAGCCAATTTAGGAGTTGGTCCAGTCGGTACGACGGTTCATTCCATGCTGCGAACTGAGCGGCCAGCGTTGTCCGAGTTTCGTTCCGGATATCTGGTAAACAGAGGGGCTGGGGTATTGGAGATTCCTGATTTGGGGGATTCATGACGATACGGACACGATACGGATGAAGAACACCGGACCTCCGAAGCTCTCAGTCGTTTAAGAAGTAACTTAGATTCTCTAATTCGATGGCTAGATTCACATGATTCACCACTACATGGTCTGGAACCACGGGCACGATCGGGGCGAAATTGAGAATCCCTAGCACACCGGCCTCCACCAGACGATTGGTCACCTCCTGAGCTGCAGCCGCAGGTACAGATAAGATTGCCATTCGAACATGGTGCTCGGACAACGTCGACTCGAGTCGATCCATACCGAGTAAAGGAACCCGGAGAGGGGTTTCTCTGGGACGATCTGGGTCCAAGTCAAACGCGGCCACGATTTCAAACCCCTCGGGTTCGAACCCTCTATACTGAAGCAGCGCACTCCCCAGATTACCCACACCGACAAGGACCACGGGTTGCAGTCGGTTGGTTCCCAAGTGCGACGTAATCATCTCCGCCAACTGGATCGCATCGTAACCGAGCCCCCGCGTACCGAACTGGCCTAGATAGGTTAAATCCTTGCGCAACTGCGTCGGCTTGACCCCGGCTGCCTTGGCGAGCGCCTCACTGCTCACCGTTTGAATGCCGTTGCCCTTCAAACGCTGCAAGCTACGTAGATACTGAGAAAGACGGTAGACCGTCTTTCTGGGAATCTCTGGTCGCGCCACCTTGTTCACTCCTCAAACATTGCAAAGTCTCGAAGCTTACCGCAAGCGATTTAAATAAAGTGACAGGTTCAAAGTTATTGACGTGGAGGGGGATGTGGATAGTTTTGGGGGATGAGGTTGGCGCGGATTAAGGGGCAGGAGGGGAGGAGTGCTGTATACCACTGCATTTCGCGGACGGTGGGTGGGGAG